>Ga0209585_10000014_pt1 | contig 65570 bp, 50 predicted proteins | sample NGEPerone_FD_185491 | JGI IMG/M metagenome (GOLD analysis project Ga0209585, IMG submission 185491) | Arctic peat soil microbial communities from the Barrow Environmental Observatory site, Barrow, Alaska, USA - NGEE Permafrost154B-one... | ecosystem: Environmental > Terrestrial > Soil >... | reverse complement strand
AACGTTTTTCCACGCAGAATCCACCGATGTCCATCGTCCAGAAAGGAATACCCGACATTGCAAAGTTGAGTCCAGCCGATATTTGGGCTTTCATATCTTCCCAACGGGTAGCAATGTCACCGCTCCATGTCGCCGTGGAGTAGCGTTGCAAACCGGTAAATCCTGAACGTGTCAGTAAAAAGACGCGTTTGTTGTTCTCCGTTTCACGCTGACCATTGTAAATTGCTTCTGCATTCATCAGCGCATAGGCATTGAAATATTTGTTAGACGAGCCTAAGGCTGTCGGTCCGCACAATTTCTTGCGGTAATCCATATCGGTGCAATCCCTGATATTTGGTTCGGAGGCATCCATCCACCAGGCATCGAATCCTTTTATGTAAAGATTGTCTTTCAATTGTTTCCAAAACAACTTACGTGCCCCGGCACTGTAAGCATCGTAAAAAGATCCTACATAACCCTGGCCAATCCAGTCGCGTACACTGTCTTTCACAGCCTGCATGTACATCCAGCCGTTTTGTTCGAATTGTTTGAAATGATCGGTTGTAGTGTAGAACTTCGGCCATACCGAAATCATGATATGAGCATTCTGTTTATGTACCGAATCCACCATGCCCTTTGCATCGGGGAAACGTTTCAGGTCGAACTGATGGCTTCCCCAGGCGGGTTCCGGCCAGTAGTTCCAATCAAGCACGATATTGTCGAGCGGGATTTCACGTTTTCGATATTCGGCTACAACGTTCAATAATTCGTCCTGTGTTTTGTAGCGTTCGCGACTTTGCCAGTAACCCATGGCCCATTTCGGCATAATGCTCGCCTTTCCGGTCAGAGTGCGGTAGCCACTGATCACATTGTCCATGTTGTCGCCGGCAATGAAATAATAGTCCATCTTGTCGCCCATTTCCGACCAGAAAGATATGCTACCGTCTTTCTCCAACTGACTTGATGTGAGAGCTTTCAGCCCGATATAAGAAACACCTCCATCGGGTTTCCATTCCAATTTGATTTTGGTGCTTTTACCTTTTTCCAGCGGGAAAGTGAACCGGTAGGTATTCGGATTCCATGAAGTTCTCCAGCGTTCGGGAACCACTAAAGAATCGTTGAGCCATACTTTTGTGTATCCGGCGTAGTAGAGGTTGAACTTATAAATGTCAGTTTTGTTGGCAGCGATGGATCCTTCCCAAACGATCGAACCATCGTTGAATTTGAATTCGGCCGGAAATTTCTTGATAGTTGTCAAGTTCTCATAATCAATCGCCGATTCCTGACGGACAATCGGAGCTTGATTTTTTTGAGTATACGTAGCAGTAAGTGAGCCTTCTTTACCCTCGTTGTTGTAGAGTGTAAATTGGTTCAGGTCTTTGTAATCGCGAGGATCGCCATATTTGCTTTGCGAATAATTATCCCACAAAATTCCGTAGTTATTGGTGGACATGATGAAAGGGATCGATACTTTAGTGTTGTACTGGAAAAGATCTTCACTTTTGTTTTTATAGTTAAAGTCGTCGGACTGATGCTGGCCCAATCCATAGATCGCTTCACCAGGAGTGCCTGTGAAGATCTGCTGCATAGTATAGCCTTTATCGTTCTCAACAGCAAAGGGTTTGAAACTTCTCCCGTTTTTTGCCTCTGAAAGCAATATTTTTCCCGATTTGTCTGTAAATAAAATTTCGCCTGTAAGCAGGGAAACTATCACAGTAAGCTCATCGGTAGATAGTTGGGCAAATTGCGCATCGCTTGTAACTTTAAACGGTGTTGTTGTTAACCCTGGCAAAACGCATAGACTGAAAACGTTAGGAATAACGTTTTCGGACGATGCCTGAACACGGATAATCCGGCTGTTGACAACTCCGATTTCAATAGTTTTCGCCGCTCCATTTTGGGGCGAAACCTTCATGCCGTTTTGCAACGTTTGAACAGAGTTGGCGGCGAACATGTATCCTGCAATAACCAGAAATACAAGAGAGAGAGAGATTCGTTTCATTCAATATTTTATTTATATATTTTTCATTGATTTTCGTTGTTTGTATTTTTGGGTCAGCCGATAAATTAAATAGTATACAGCCAACACCAATACCAATATGACTAAGACACAAATTCATATATTATTGCGCCTTCATGTGTTCCTATTGGATAGTCAATTATTTTTCAAAACAGGGAAAAGATAACAATAAATCCGGCTACTCCCCCATCCATAAATGCGATCTTTAAAAATTTCAATATAATTTTCATCTTCTATTTGGTTTATCTGTAATTTCATCACTCACTCCAAACCAATACACCTGCCGGGTTCAATACGTTTTCACCCACAAAAATTTTAGCAGATGCAGGCAGATTCATGGTATAATTATCTGAAGAATAGTTTACTGCAACATAATAACCATCGCGCCAATAAACATAAACTCCTTGAGGATAATCTTCAGTTGTCGCTCCTGCTTCTGTATAAGTGTTGCGTATTATGTCTTTTTCCAATTTCGATTCGTCAGTATTCACGCCAATATATGTGACTGAACCCTTACCAATTTTGTGCTTTACAACTGCAGCTATACCTTTATAAAACTGGTTGTCGTAAGTGGCTATAACTTCGGCGTTATTTTCGGGTTGGAGTAAGTCGGCCCAGTTGTTCCAACTATATTTCGATGAATTCATAACGATTTCGCCTTTGGCATAACCCGAAAGCATATCGGTTGCTTTAACATGAGCCCCAATTAGCACTGATAATGGCGCTGCTATTTCGGCTTCCCAGAAATGTCCCATACGGTCTTTAGTGGCTGTGCGGCAAGTGATAATCAGTCGTCCTCCTTTTGCAGCATAATCATTCCACTTCTTCACTAAACCGGAATCTGCCATTTCGTAAGCTGGAACAATAACGACCTTATATTTTGACAAATCGGCAGTTTCTGGGATTACTTCAACCTGTGCACCTAAGGATTTGCCTAATTCCATGAACTTAACCGGGTAGTTCCATGCATCCCATTGAAAAGTTTGTTTTTGCCTGTCGATGGTCCAGTAATTTTCCAGGTTCCAAACGATTGCCGTTGACCGTGCTGCCAGTTTTTCAGGCATTTTAGCATTTGGTTTATATTGCTTCCGGAGTTCTTTTATCTCTTTCATGAATTGCATATACTCCACACCACCCGGTGAAGGCGTTACACCATCAGTTTGTATTACTCCCGAGTGGTATTGTTCGGAGCTGTAGAGTATCTGGCGGAATCGATAGGAACACGCTAATTTTCCGCCGGCTGCGAAGGTATGATACAACCACATACGCACTGTGCCAGGTAACAGAAGAGAATTATAACCACCCCAGTTGACAGGCCCGGGTTGCATTTCCATCACCCCCGAAACACCTCCAACCGATTTGTAATACTCAGCCGCAAAAAGAACGGCTTTACTATTGCCCAACCTGAAACCAACATCGCCAATGTTATCGCTGCCACCATTTGGATAAGCAGTATAGGCAGCAAAATCAAGTTTCGTGGTGCGCCTGGGGTCAGAACCCGTGCATACTGCCGTATAGTTGGTGGTAATATATTGGTCCTTATAAATATAGCTCCGTAATATTCCTGCCTGTAAATCGAGAAATTCAGCTTCAGTATCAGCGGAGTACCTTTTTAAATCGAGTAAGGCATGAGGGTTGTTGCCCCACCATCCCACAAGGTTGGTATTAGGGATGATAACTTGGTCGAAACTACTGAACCATTGGCTCCAGAAAGCTGTTCCCCAGGCCAAATTTAAAGCGTCGATTGCTTTGTACTTGTTTTTCAACCATTGCCTGAAAGCTTCCTGCGACGAAGGACTAAAATCAGGAAGTGCAGGTGGTTCGTTATCAATTTGCCAACCAATCACGTTTTTATTTTGTCCGTAACGTTTGCCCATTTCGGTCACAATTTTGTCAACAAACATGCGATATTTAGTGTTGACAATCGATTCCAGCCCACGTGTGCCGTTTTCGGCACGAATGTAATGACCGTCCATGATAAACGTTTCAGGATAATTGGTGCGCATCCAAGTTGGTGTGGTTGCCGATGGCGTACACATCACCACTTTCAGGTTGTATTTCACACAAAGATCCACGACTTTATCCAGCCATGCAAATTCGTACTTCCCTTCATCCGGCTCCATTTTAAACCAGGCAAATTCTGCAATGTGTACAAACTCAAAACCCATTTCAGAAATTTTCTTGATATCACGTTCCCACTGGTTTTCGTTCCAATGTTCGGGATAATAATAGATACCGGTTGTTATCAGGTCTTTCTCAGGGAAAAATCGGTTGGCGTCCTGCGATTGTGCATTTAAACCGGCAATCATCATTACCAGGATGAATAGCGTTGCACAAATTTTCATGTGTTTAATATTTATCAGCCCCCTAAATCCCCCAAAGGGGGACTTTCCGGAAGCATTTATTTTAAATTACACTAATTGCCAAGTCTCATTTTAGCAACATCACCCTTGTTACCCATATTTCCAACATAAGGGCGGATCGAAAAACTGAACGTTGCTTTTTCAGTTTTCAGTAAATATTTATCCAATGGGCCAGGACCACAACTTCCTCCACCCAATCCGCAATGTTGCAGATCGACAGTCAGGATTGTTTCCTTTCTGCGGGTCAATTCGTATGGATGATTGGCTTTCTCAAGGTCAAGCGGAGTATAATGCAATGCGCTGAAATTCATCAGATCGTTGGCTACAACCATCATCCCAACACCGTTGTGGTTGCTTACGGTAAACCAGCGTACATTCGAACGATTTCCGCAATCCTGAGTACGCACGTAAGGTTCGAACATGTCATCGGGCGTTGTTTCGTAGCGGCCTATAGCAGCTGAATGTAGGCGGTCGCGGTAATTTTCGTGTGGCCCGGCACCATAAAAAGTCACGTTTTCGAACCCTTCGGGCATTTGCAACAGGAATCCCAGTTTTGCCAACGGGTAGTTCAGTTTGTCCGGATCAAAATCCGTGGTCACATCAACAAAGCCGTTTCCGTAAATTTTCCAGATTGTATGCTGGCGAACAGCGTAGCCTTTAGGTGATTTCGATTCGATGGTTACGTCAATCGCCAGGGCTTCTCCCAGTTTTTCAACAGAGATATTATTTACTGTCGGGCGCATATTATACATAGCAGCTTTGCGCCATTTTGGTCCGTATCCACCCCCAAACATATAATCATTATCAACCGGGGCACGGAAAATATTAAGCATTGGCCCGGCAACGCTTGCATTGGTCAAGGTGTCCCAATAAAGCATTTGTGTTTCTGGCCGAACACCATAAATCGCTTCCGGTTTGGTTAGCAACACATTTGTCCCGAAGTATGCTAGATCGGTAATGGTTCCAATCCGTTTATTGAACTTCAGACTGAATGCTTTTCCTGAAACATTAATCCAATCGCCATCTTCTTTGTATGAAAGCGAAGCCAGCGATTCAGGATGCATTGGTTCAACAGCCGGAACAGCAAACGGCACAACCATTTGTTCCCAGGCAACCACATGTCCACGTGAAGCCCAAATCTCATCGGTGCGTAATTTGAAAATTACTTTCAGGAAATATTCACCGCCAGCTTTTAACTGTGGTTTGGTGAAAGGAATCGTCACATCCGTCGATTGCCCGGGCTCAAGATGAAGGGCAGGCATGTTTCCAGCCTCAATTACACTTCCGTCGCATCTTATTTCCCAATCCGCATCAAATTTTTCGAGATTGATGAACTGGTATTTGTTTTTAATGTTGACTTTACCGTTTAGGATGTCCTGTGGGCTAATGGCGATATACTGGTACACTTTTTTTACTTCTTCCATTTTGGGAGTGATGCTACGATCTGGCGTTGTCAAGCCATTGACACAGAAATTCCAATCGGTTGGGCGGTCGCCATAGTCGCCACCGTAAGCAAAAAAGTATTCACCGGGCTTTCCGGGCACTTCCTTCTGCAATCCCTGATCAACCCAGTCCCAAATACAACCACCTATCAATCGTTTGTGCTTTTCAATTACATCCCAATATTCCTGAAGGTTGCCAACCGCATTTCCCATAGCATGGGCATATTCGCACATAAAAAATGGTTTGGTATCATCCTTCGCTCCGGTTTCATCAAGCCAATCCACACTTGGATACATGGTTGATTCAATGTCTGCAACTTCATTGTAACCCTGATAATGGATGGGGCGCGTTGAATCTAAATTCAGGATTGCTTTTCGGCAAGCTTCGAAATTAACACCCGGTCCTGCTTCGTTTCCAAGCGACCAAATAATGACAGCCGGATGGTTTTTAAAAGCTTCAACCATTGATACTTCCCGGTCTACATGCGCTTTCTGCCAGCGGACATCATGCCCCAAACCTTCTTTTTTAAAACCCATACCGTGCGATTCCAGATTTGCTTCGCTCACCATGTAAATACCATATCGATCACATAATTTATAAAAGTCGGGATGATTGGGATAATGGCAGGTGCGTACCGTATTAATATTGAATTGCTTGAATAGTTTTATATCCTGCAACATGCTTTCGTAGGTGATATACCGTCCGTTTTCCGGATCAAGGTCGTGGCGGTTAACCCCTTTGAGCAGCACACTTTTCCCGTTTACCCAAAGTTGCGAATCTTTGATTTCAATTTTGCGGAAACCAAATGGAGTTGCAACAACTTCGAGGTTTTCTCCTGAAGCACTTTTCAGGAGAAACACCATTTGATACAGGTTCGGAATTTCAGCAGACCATAAATCAGGTTTATCGACATTGGTCTCAAAAGACAGTTTTGCACCCTTTTTATTTACGTCAGAAGCAGAAAGTTGCTTCGAAAATACAGGAGTCTCTCCTTTATAGGTTTGTCCGTCTTTTAATAAATACCCTTCAAGAGAAACTACACCTTTATAACCTTTGTTTTCGAATGAGAGATCTGTTTTGAGAACTGCAGACGTAAAATTATCATTCAAGTCAGACTGAACAAAAAAGTTGCTGATATGCAATTTGGGTGTGGCATATAAATACACATCGCGAAAGATTCCGCTTAAACGCCAAAAGTCCTGATCTTCCAAATAGCTGCCATCGCTCCATTGATAGACTTCAACTGCCAGTGTATTATTCCCTTTCTGAAGATAGGACGTGATGTCGAATTCGGCGGGAGTCATACTTCCCTGGCTGTAGCCCACTTTTTTGCCATTTACCCACAAATACATGGCGGATTGTACACCTGCAAAATGAAGGTAAATTTCATGTCCGTCCCAATTATCCGGGACAACGAAATTACGCCGGTAAGAGCCTACCGGGTTAGGCAATTCGCTATTGGTCCATCCGGAATAAGCCGGAGACATCACGTAAGGAGGTTTTTTGACAAAAGGATAAGTAACATTCGTATAAATCGGCTTGCCGTACCCTTTCATTTGCCAGTTCGAAGGCACTTCAATATCATTCCAGTAACTGACATTAAAATCTGTTTTGTAAAAATCGATAGGACGCAAATCAGGTGATTTTACCCAGTTAAATTTCCAGGTTCCGTTTAAACACTGGTAAAATGGCGATTCGTTGGCGTAGTCAGCCAATGCCTGATCTATAGTTGCATACGGAATATATACGCTATGAGCCGGTTCTTTGTTGATTCCAATTACCTGTTCATTTTCCCAGTCGTGCTGCTGCGCAACTAATGAACTGATTGACAATAATAAGATGAAAATTGAAATGAAAAATCGTTTTGTGTTCATGTTGGTTTAGTTTATATTTCATCGATTAAATTATATTCAGTTACAAGAGTACTCACTTTTTATCTACTAAGTCAACCCATATTTTTTCTTCTTTCTGATTTCGGAAAATAACCAGTTCGGCATTTGATCCGATAACTGACATACGGGCTTCCAGCAAATCGCGGACTTTATTTACTTGTTTACTATTTAAGCCCAGAATCACGTCGTTGGCCTTTAAAAACCGGGATGCAACCGATCCGGGAGTTACTTCAACAACCAGGATGCCCCTGGTACTATCCATACCGGTTGCCGAACGTTCGCCCAAAGTAATAAGGTTTTTTACTTTAGCCCCCATAAAGTCGATAATTTCATCGGCAGCAATTTTGTCGAGATCAATTACAGAAGATATGTTTACCTTTTTTGCCAGGGCTTTCAATCCCGGAGAAACAACCCCAAAACTGTCCATCGAAAAGTTCCTAAAACCGACAGAAAACGCGACTGAACCTTCTTTCAGACGAAAGTCACCTTTTTCAGGATCTACAAAATTCAGCTCACCACACACCGAATGCTGATCTGTTCCTCTTTCCCTGGCAGCTTTAAGCGAAACCGAATCGGGGAAAACATTGTAATCAGTTTCCTTACCCCAAACATCAATACGGATTGGTGCATATCCGGAGAAAACGATATTATGCCTGAACACGTCATTACTGTTCTTAAACCATACGTGCGGGTGGAAGGTATTATTTAACATGATGTTGTTTTCAACAATACGGTTTACCCCTTCCCGAAGTTTTATACCGCCATTCAGACATAAGTTGTTACGGACGATATAATTACTCGAACCGTCGTCCAGATCAATATCCCACCCATGGTCGCAACGCATGCGGTTGTTCTGGATGGTAATTGGCTTCACCACATCAAGTAAAGCCAAATCGTAATTGGTTTCTACAATTGAATCGAGAACTTTTTTATCAGGATGCCAGAAGCGGTCGCGCCCCCATGAATTGAACGAACCATGATCGCCACTTTCTTTCACTGTATTAAACACGTCGTTGTACTCGATAACATGGCTGCCCCATGTTCCTTCGCTCACATTGATGCCGGCACGCGGAACATCGTAAATGGTATTGTGGCTAACCGTGATGCTTTGACACATGGACAACTCCACTCCTGCCGATTGCTTTTCGACCAAACCTGAATTAAATATCAGGTTATCAAACACCTTACATTCCGCCGGAAAGTTATTTGTCTTAGGGCCAGGGGTACGATCAATTTGTTCCAATGGCACAAACTCCCAATATTTGAAGCTTGGGGAACGCACAGCATTTGGATCACCGACGAAACAGATTCCACTGGCTCCAATTTCAGAAATCAAACAGCCTGAGACCTGACAATTTCTATTGAAATTATTGAAGAAAACAGCATTTCCACCCAGATTATTGAGTGTGCAGTTTTTAATGGAACAATTTACTGCACCACCGAAAAGCATTGCACCACCGCGATATATAGTCCAGTCGCTACGCAACAACGGCTCCATATTATCCATAAATGTGCGAAGGGTTTGCGAAAGCGTAAGCCCTTCGATTGAGATATTTTTAACTGGATTATTTTCTGAACCTTTGAACTCGAATAAATGAGCGATTTGAGGTGTTTCAAATTTTGCCGTTTTAAGATCCAAATCTTTTGTAGGATAGTAGTACAGGATCTTGGCTTTTTTATCGTAAAACCATTCGTTGACAGTGTCCAGTTCTTCGAAAATATTCTCGACAAAACGATATTTGGGATGCATGCCCATCGGACGATTGTTTTGCCAGCCGCCTTCAAGCGTAAGTTCACCTTTGTCATCTTTCCCGGTAATCATGTAATGAACATCGCCCCATTCACTGGGATGTAAGGCGTGAACATAACCACCTTCGGGAGATTTCCATCGGGCAACCCGTTCCACTGCAATAGCATCAGCTGCAGTTCCTCCAAAATAATGAGCCGTTGAATCGTAATTCGGATACCGGGCCATTCGCTGCAACTGACCGTTGACAAATAATTCATCGAAAATAAGATCCTGCTTAACTTCTGCCTGCCAGATACCATTTTTGTATTCTTTCCACTTCAGGTTAAGCTCCACCCCTCCGCTAACAGTAACTTTCTGATTTTCGAAATTTGTTATCGTAAGTGTTTCGTTTTCCTTCCTGGAATCTTCAGGAGTAAAAACAATGGGCTGATTCAAATAATAGGTACCCTCCATCAGGTATATCACCACCTCTCCGGAAGTTTTCCGTGCTTCGGCAAAAGCCCTGTTTATTGAGGCAAAAGGCATCATTTGAGCTCCCTGGCTTGTATCGCTACCACGCAGAGAAACAAAGAGCTTAGTTTGCGCCAAAACGTTCGTACCTAACGCAAACGAAACGAATATGATATAGAATATTTTCCTGATCACCCCGAAATTCCCATTAATTTGTAATTACATCGATTTCGGCATACCCTGCAACATCATCGCCCGAAGTGTTATTTAAAGCCTGCAGCTTGATATAACGGGCATTTACAGGCGAAAAATTCCTGGATTGCCACACCGGGTTGTTTTTGATGTTGGAGAATTCGCCCTGATCAACCAGTTTCCAGTTTATATTGTCGTCTGATACGCTGAACTTGTAAGTAGTAATGATGCCGGAACTCCATTTGTTCTGATCGGGCAGATATTTGAACCCATGAAGGTTTTGTACGCCTCCCAAGTCGATAATCAAATCAACAGGTATTTTTTTATCTCTTTGATGCCATACGCTGTATGGATCTCCGTCCAGAATTTTGATTGCGTTTTCATCGTCTGTCCCAACAATTTTCCAATCCTTTTTGGAAATATCAAATGTTTCCTTGCCAACAGGGCTGCTTTTAGCCGATGCCGGATCGTAAGCAATTGCGTTCACTTCCACTTTCCCATCTGCCAGGAATGGCCCGGCATATTGATTTGACTCCGGGGTCGGTTCGCTACCATCCAGCGTATAGTAAAAAATCGGACCAATATCGTTGGTAGTTATCGAAATTTCTCCTGATTGGTTTCTGGCTATGGAAGGAGCATTCAGGAATACCGGTGCATTGTAAATTCCGATATTGGAGATGACAGGGCAGCTTTTCGAATCGGTAATATTAAAACGAACCTTTGTGGCCTCAACACTCGGGAAACGAATTATCCGCTTATAACCGATAGTGGTTGCTTTCGCTATTTCTTTCCAGTTTCCATCAACGAATGCTTCAACAGTAAAAGCCTTTACACGTTGCCCCAGCCTGATGTATTCCTGTGCCATAAAACGATTGAACATCGTTGGCTTATCAAAATCGATGGTCAATAAAGCTGTAGTTACATCATCGTCAGTAGCCCAATACGTATCTTTATCGTTGTCAATGGCATTAGCTGCTCCAAATTCATTCGCGTTCCCACGAACATTCGAAGCTTCAATCTTCGCATTTTCAGCAAGGTTTACGTCAAAAGATTCTTTTACAGCTTTGCCAAATTCAATGGCCATTTTTTCGTCAGTTGGGTGAATCAACCCGTTGGGCATAATGGGGAAGTTGAGCAACAATGTACCGTTACTCCCAATAGAGTGATAATAGGTTTCCATTAGCTTTGGTACTGTTTTCACCTTGTCATCTTCGCTTGGATGGTAGAACCACTCCGGCCTGATGGAAGTATTTACTTCTGCGGGCACCCACGCATTGCCGTTTTCGACACCAAAATGCAACATATTCCATGGCACATCGCCAATAGCATTTAATAAACTCCAGTTTGTTTCGCCAACAGAACCTTCTTCGGTACCCACCCAGCGCAGATCGCCACGGTCGCCACCATCGTTCCATATCACAATATTGGGCTGTAACTTACGGATCATCGCGTAGGTATTCTTCCAGTCGTAGTATGTTGTGCGATCAATTTTGCGGGTTTCATTGGCGCCACCGTAATATCCATCGCCACCATTGGCTCCGTCGAACCATACTTCGAAAATTTCGCCATAGTTGGTAAGTAGTTCGGTGAGCTGATTCCTGAAATAGGTAATGTATTCAGGTTTTCCATAGTCTTTGCTATTCCTGTCCCAAGGTGACAAATAAATTCCCAGCTTCAACCCATATTCTTTGCAGGCATCGGCCATTTCGCGAACAACATCGCCTTTGCCATCTTTCCATGGTGCATTTTTTACCGAATATTCAGTATATTTGGAAGGCCATAAGCAAAAACCACAATGATGTTTTGCTGTAATGATGATCCCTTTCATACCTGCTTCTTTGCAAATACGCGCCCACTGACGGCAATCCAATTCTTTTGGATTAAAAAGATTCACGTCTTCATTTCCGTAACCCCATGATTGGTCGGTGTAGGTATTTAGCGAGAAATGGACAAACGAGTAATATTCCATTTCCTGCCAACGCAACTGGTTTTCGGTTGGTACAGGGCCACAAGGCGCAGGGGCTTTGGTTTGCTTACAGCCTGAGAAGATTATACTTGCTGTAAGAATTATTCCGAATAAAAGATATTTAGTCATATGATTGAATTTATTTCGTTTATCTCATTTTTTGCTTTGAAATTAATCGATTTATTTCACGTTAAGAATAACCTCGTCACCTTTAAGTGACTCAGAAGAAGCTTTTAACCGAATCTCACCGATTTCATTATCTGATTGTACCAAAATTAAGCAATATCCGTTGAAAGCCATTCGCTGACTGGCTTTATCCGGTTCATGACTGCTTGGATTTCCGTTTCCTGTACCAATTATTCGACCTGGGCCATCAATCGAAAATGTCACAAGATTATCGGCAGTTGGCACCACCCTATCCTTCGAATCTTTTATAGACACCCTGATAACGGCCACATCACAACCATCGGCTTTGAGGGTAGTAACATCACTATTTAAAGCAACATGCGCCGGAGCTGTGGTGGTTTCCACAATATCTTTAGTTATCAGCTTTCCTGCTTTGTAACCCCGCGCTTCAAGTTTTCCGGGTTGATATATCAGCGGCCAAATCAGTTTAGTATTTGGAATTGCTTTTTGCTTTCCAACGCTTTTGTTATTCAGGAATAATTCTACTTCATCGCAATTGGTGTAGCAATGCACTTTAATACTATCACCTTCTTTGCCGGGCCAGTTCCAATGCGGGAAAATATGTACTGTCGGGATATCTGTCCAAGCCGATTTATAAGCATAATAGCCGTCCTTGGGGAAACCGCATACATCCATTATCCCAAATTGTGATGAAACGAAAGGCCATTGAAACGGAGTGGGTTCACCCCTGTAATCGAAACCTGTCCAAACAAACAGGCCACCGAGATAAGGATATTTTACAATGTCGGCCCAGTCCTCGCCGGGATAGGGTCCCCAACCGGGTTGCCAAATAATGCTATTTGAGCAAGTACCTTTTCCCCAATTGTTTTCATATTCGCCACGGGTTGAGACGAAACTGGTTCCTTCAGTACAGAAGATTACACGGTTAGGGTAATTATCATGATCCTTCACGTATGCCAAACCTTTGTCGCCATAATTGTATCCTACAACGTCCAATACATCGGCATATCCACCATCATTGCGGGCGTGGTTCATCGCCGCGGTAACTTTTCGCACAGGGTCAATCCGGTGAGTTGTTTCAACCATTGTTTCGAGAATCCTTGCCCCGGTTACTGTACCTTGTATTGCTTCTTCGTTCTCCATGCTCCACATAAATATAGATGGGTGGTTCCTGTCTCTGTAAAGCATAGTCTCCAAATCTTTTAAATTTTCTTCAGAACTCGACAAGTGGCGGTTTTCATCCAAAACAAGCATCCCCATGCTATCACACATATCCAACAACTCAGGGGTTGGTGGATGATGTGAAGGTCGGTATCCATTGCTTCCCATTTCTTTCAGTAGCTTAAGTTTGTACCAGTTTATTTTATCGGGAAGGGCTACACCAATTCCTGCAAAATCCTGATGGTTGCAGGTTCCTTCTACCGGGTACAATCTGCCATTGAGAAAAACGCCGTTTCGGTTGATTTCAAAGGTACGTACACCAAATGTAGTTTCGTAAGTATCAACAACATTTCCCTCTTTGGAAACTTCAGTCAGTACTTTGTAAAGATTTGGTGCTTCGGGCGACCAAAGTAAAGGCTTTTGAATCGATCCGGTTTGGGATATTTCTACCTGGGAATAAGGAGCTATTGTTTGTGTAGAAGTTTTAGTATCGAGCAAATTGCCCTTGCTGTCAATTATTTTTGAAACGAGGGTAACATTAATATCTGTTTTATATTCGTTTTTCAAGGTGGTTTGAATGTTTACAGTGGATTCAGCATCAGAAACAGTCGGTGTTGTAACATAAGTGCCAAACCTTGCAACATGAAGCCTGTCAGTTTTTATAAGCCAAACATGACGGTAAATGCCTGCTCCTTCGTACCACCAGCCTTCTGGCTGAGTAGCATCAACCTTAACAAGAATAGCGTTTTTGCCTTCGTTGCCGTATCGCAAAACATCAGTCAAATCGTAGTTCGATGGCGTGTAGCCACTTGGGTGGTTACCTAAAAGATGCCCATTCACCCAAACGGTGCTATTCCTGAAAATACCATCAAATTCAATGGATATTTTTTCCCCTTTGTCTTCATCCGGTATTTCAAATTCCTTCCTGTAAAAACCTATCCCAGTGGGCAAGTATCCGCTACCGGCGGGTTGGCTGCCCAGGTTATTGTCATGAACAAAAGTTCCCTCAACTGCCCAATCGTGCGGGAGGTTTACTTCTTTCCAATCGTGTGGAAAGAAAATTTTGGCGCTTTCAACATTTGAATAATCAATAGTTGTATCACCCTTTGAAATAATTTTTACGTTGATATCCGTCAAACCGCCCTGTCCGCCGGCTTTTACCACTCGCTTCATAGCGATGTCGCCTTTGTGGAACTGCCAGTTAAAATCAAAATTTTCTTTGATTCGTTTGCTTGTAACTGTTTGCCTGGTATTTTGTGCGTTTCCATCACTAAATCCCAGCAATGACAAGCCAAGCAGCGCACTGTAAAACAATACTAACTTCTTTAAATTTTGATTCATGCGTTGATGATTTCTGTGAATTACTTGATTTCAATAAATTCCGGTTCATATGGCGGAATAGTAAAGTGGCCAGTGTAATCTTTGTCAAAAAGGATACTTCGCGAGTTTCCTTTCATTGAGATCTCTTTTGGATCGCCACTTACATTCAGGTATAAAAAATGATTTTTATCGATCTGACGGGCCATTACTCCTGAAGGCACATCCGGACCTTTGGAGATTCCCAGCTCTTTAATCAAATCATCGACAACTCCTCCAAGTACGTTTCCATCGGCAGGTAACCCAACATAAATAGCACGTCCTTTACCATACATATTCGAAGTCATAATCGGGTAATCCTTATACAAACTGGAAATAGTTCCAATCACTTCGGCTCCTTTGGGATCGATAATGTCGAACCTTGCAGACTCCACATCAACAGCTTTATTTTTATATGTGAACTCCAGTGTTTTGCCTTTATAGCCTTTTCTTGAAATTTCGTTCATGGCTTCGGTTTCTTCGTAGCTTCCCAAACGGATTCCAAATACATCGCTTAACCTACCCGGACGGGTAGTTGAAAAAACTTGACCTGTTGTATCAACGATTGCAGAATTGCTGGTCATTATAACTGTTCCGCCATTTTTCACATATTCTCGGATTTTAGAAGCAATTACTTCGTCCATAACAGCCATACCTGGAACAAATACTAATTTATAATCGAGTGAACTGTACTTAATATCCAGAACACGTGAATCCATGTTGCGCCAGTAAAACATGTCCCAGCAGGCCTGAACCTGATTCTCGTGTTGAACCGGAAAATATTGACTGGCAATCTGGCTTGGAAAGGAGAATGCCAAACCAACTTCAGCTTTTAGCTGATAAGGAAAGTATTTTTCAATTTTTTTAAATTCAGCGGCAATTTGACTGTATTCGTCGTATTTGCGGTTGGGAACACCGTCCCAGTCAAGCATTCCTTCCAAATACTGTTCTTCGCCAGCCCACATACTTTGCCAGGTCCAGCCACAGACCATCTGGTTACCATACATTAATGTAGAATAAGCCTGCTTCCGGATAGCATTCGGAACAGCCGTCATGGTTGTAAATTCGCTGCACCAGAATGGATTTGTGCTTTCGAATTGAATTCGTGAAATTCCAAACAAGGCATTCATGACACCCCAGTTGGTAGTTAAAGTTGTTCCGGGATAAAAACCGCAGCCTTCACGCGTCATCTTTCCGGAATAAGCAATTTGGGAATAGTCAAAATACTTCAATGGGCTGTAATACCAGGCATTGGTATTTGTTAAGGCTTTGGGAGCATTCTCATTGACCTTGTCGATCACTTTTAAAAGAAGTTGGTTCACTTCATCTGAAACAAAACGCCTGAAATCGAGTATCCGTTCGGGTACATCGGTTGAGTGAGTAGTCACTGGGAGGCCAGTTTCTTCGAACTGGTTGATTTTTCTCGACCAACGCTGTGTTGCCCAGGCTTTATTCAGGTTTTCAAGATTGGAGTATTTCTTTTTTAACCATTTAATGAATCGTTGCCGGACTGTTTCGGAATATGAAATTGGTCCGTCACCCGATTCATTGTCAATCCCGAAAGCCAGTAAAGCCGGATGATTTGCATAACGTTTGGTGATGGCATCAGTGAACAACAAGGCATATCTCTGGTAATTCGGGTCACCGATATCTTCCATGTACCTATGGTTGGGGTATCGCGCATCGCCATTGGCATCGACTATATCGATAGACGGGAACTTGTGATGCAACCAGATAGGAGCCGGGCGAATGGCAATATCAAGAATAACCTTAATGCCAGCCTGATTCATGATATCCATCACATTATCAAACCATTCAAAATCGAATTTTCCTTCCGTAGGTTCATAGCTATCCCAGGCCAAATGGCCCATTCGAACAGATGTAAATCCGGCATCTTTCATTAGCTGAATGTCACTTTTGATTTTTTCAAGATTCTTATCATCATGGGGATGGTAATTGGCTCCTACATACAACACCTGTGCATTCAATTCGAAGCTTAAAAAAAAAGGGATTGCAATTAGAAGCAAAATTTTAATCTTACCTGGTTTCATGTAATTATCAAATTAATTATTTTTCAATCAGACATAGTTTTAGGACGCAATATAGTCAATGGATTTTCATAAAATACAAAAACGACAATCCGATGTTGGCTAATTTATAAATATCTTTTAAATTAATCGTTGGGATTATGTGGCTAACTGGGTATCCTTAATTGCAGATTTTATAAGCGGGAAAGATACTTATAAATTTCACTTCTGATAGTGCACATTTATGACCAACCCTTTAAATACATTAACGCTTTATCAAATTAAGTAAGAAAACATCATTTTCCCGAATTTCAAGTTCTTTTGAAAAGGGTTCATTTGCTTTAACCTCAATTATTTCGATTGAAACAGGAGAACCGTCATTATGTTTTTTCAATTTCTCAACCTGCTGTTTGTTAAGTTGTTTTGGCTTACCCATATCCAAATAACTGGTGTATGCGTCATTAACACGATAGCCTACTTTATAAATCTCCAGTGTATATGTTCCTGCCGGTACATGAGATATGTCTATTTTCACTTTTCCCTTTGATTTTGATGGCAAATCTTTTAAATAATACACCTGATTATTTATTGAATCACCGGGATGAGTGTTAGTAAAGTCCCAACAAAGCAATTGGACACCGCCAATATTGGTTTTACATGCCCACGAACGCTTATCGGTATTTGTCAGTTCAGTTTTCCCGAGTTTATTCATAAACTGGTAAGCATAAAACGCCGATTTTGGAATACCCTGAATAGTAAGCAGTCCAAATCCTCCATGAAAAGGGGTGAAACGAGGTCCTGCTTCTTCAAAAATATCAGTAAATACCCAGTAAGACATTGAATTGGCCGCATTTCCTACCTGTTTGATTTTTTCTAATATGTATGCGGCTTGGTGATAAATGCAGACTGATCTCCTTTGAAGTTTTCTGCCTGATGTATTGAAGCCTGCCTTCGATAATATTGCCTGATTTAATATTTGCAATATCAGTAAAATTAATCCCACCACTTAGGTAACTGAATACGAAGATATCCCAGACAAAACTGACTGATTTTATCTCCCCTGTGAGATCAGCTTATATGATATTCAGCATATCATACTTCTTAAGTGCTCTCTTTTTTGTTTTTACATCAAATTTGATGATCTTAAACTCATCGAAGGGATAATTGCCCAGGCACATTTGGCTTCTATGGCCTTATTATACGCACTCCTGAAGGTACGGAATAACAGACTTATCGTTGACTCTTTGTTGCCCTTGGAGCGTAACCACTTCTCATACCTGTTCAGCCAATTAATATCAATATCAGCAAATATAAAATTATGCCTTCCTTAAGAGAAGGTTTTGAGAGAGTTATACGACATTTTGTAAATCAACCTATTTCCTGTTTTGTCAGTCTGCCTATAATGCAAAAGCATCTCAGTATAAAACTCACCAACAGTTTTCTCATTAATGGTTGTTTTCTTACTCTCTACAAGCTTGGTTGGGGTAAATTCTTTCTGGTTTGCATTGAGTTCCAAAATGTGCCTTTGTAGCTAAGCCATTTTATCCAGGACTATCTTCTGAATCTACTCACTATTAGGATAGTTAGGTTTAGGTTTGCTTTTGGAAAAATTCCAATGAATGGGATTAATAGAAACACCAAGGCTCTGATATTTACGTTTGCCATTTGGGGATATCCGGAGCATTAATGGATTTTCACCATTGGAAAGGGTCTTTGATTTGTAACAAACTACTGAAATTGAGGCATTCATATATGTAAACTGGTTTACATCCTGGTTTACATGCATGCCATAAAACGTAAGAAAATTGCCTAAAAAAAGAAAATCAGCCATTCACACTTTTGATGTAATTAGCTGATTTATAGAATTTTATCAGTGACCCAATCTGGGATCGAACCAGAAACCTACAGCTTAGAAGGCTGTTGCTCTATCCAATTGAGCTATTGGGCCAGCGAAATTGTGGTGCAAAAGTAAAAAAAATCCCCATATGCTGTTGCATGATGGGGATTTTTAGTTAAAATGATTATTATACCATAAAAATATTGCGTTCCGCACATTGACGGATCATCTCTTCTGGCCACAGACTTGCCTGTACCTCACCAATATGAGCTTTACGCAGCAGGTACATACACAGACGTGATTGCCCTATACCACCACCAATAGACAATGGTAATTCATCGCGCAAAAGCTTCTTATGGAATAAGAGTTCCTTTCTTTCGGTCAAACCCGTGATTGCAAGTTGTCGTAAAAGTGCCTCTTTGTCGACACGTATTCCCATTGAAGAAAGTTCCAATGATTGTCGTAAAATCGGATTCCAGATAATTATATCACCATTGAGCCCCTTATATCCATCCGAATTATCAGATGTCCAATCATCATAGTCCGGAGCACGACCGTCATGTTTTTCACCATCTGAAAGCGTACCACCAATTCCTATAATAAATACAGCACCATGTTCCTTGGCAATTTCGTGTTCGCGTTCTTTTGGTGTAAGCTTTGGATATCGTTTCACCAACTCCTCAGAATGCACAAAATAGATCTCTTCTGGTAGCTGAGGTTTGATTGCGGGGTAATTTTCGTAAACCATAAATTCGGTACGAAGCATCACCGAGTAAATCTGGTTGACCACCTTTTTCAGGGAATCAATATTACGTTGTTTTGCTGTAAGCACTTTTTCCCAATCCCATTGGTCAACATATAAAGAGTGTATATTCGTAAGTTCTTCGTCGGCACGAATAGCATTCATGTCGGTATAGATTCCATATCCGATAGGAATTCCATATTGGGCCAACATCAGCCTTTTCCACTTTGCCAGCGAATGAACGACTTCAGCCTTTGCATCATTCATCTCTTTTACGGCAAATGTTACCGCTCGTTCGACACCATTAAGGTCATCATTGATACCTGTTCCTTTTAAAACAAATAATGGAGCAGTCACTCGGCGCAGGCGCAATTCAGCAGAAAGGCTCTCCTGAAAGAAATCCTTTACAAATTTTATGGCCTTTTCAGTTTGTTTAAGATCAAGTTTCGGCTTATAATTTTCGGGGAAATAAAGTTTCATTTATATGCAATTTTTCAGTTTTTCGCTGCAATGATACTAATTATTGATCTATTTTTGGTGAATTTGTAATCCAAAACACAAAAATTCCATGTCAATCAAATCTGATGGCCTTATCGGGCTCAATCCTTGAAACATACCATGAAGGCATTAACAACATCAACAAAGTAATAATAATTGTTCCTGCGTTGAGCAAAAGGAGATGCGTAATTTTCAAATTAACAGGTACAGTATCTAAATAATAGGAACCTGGATCGAGTTTGAATACTCCAAATTCTGACTGAATCAGGCAGAAAGCGATTCCGGCTAAATTGCCCCAAAACATCCCTTTAAGAATAAGGAAGGACGAGATATAAATAAATATTTTTCGGATACTCCAGTTTCCGGTACCAACTGCCTTTAAAACGCCAATCATCGTCGTCCGTTCAAGAATCAGAATCAGTAATCCGGATACCATATTAAAGCCAGCTACCAGTATAATCAATGTGAGAATGATCCACACATTCATGTCGAGCAGATTCAGCCAATCAAAAATCTGCGGGTATTTGGATGTTATTGTAACCGGCCGAAGTACCGATTCATTGTCTTTAGAATAACTTAAAGTGATTTGACGTATTTCTCGATTAATCAGTTCAAGATCATTAAAGTCATTAATTGCAATCTCGAATCCGCTAATCTGATCCGATTCCCAATCATTTAGTTTTTGCACATGCGAAATATCAGCCAAAACAAACAGTCGGTCAAATTCCTCAAGACTTGTACTGTAAATACCGCATATCTTAAATTTACGCATTTTCTGAGCCTTGGTCTCTTCATTCAAAAAATAGGTATAAAGCGGATCACCAACTTTTAATTTAAGCAATAAAGCTATCTGTTTAGATATCAAAACATCATCGGTTTTAACACTATCAGACACAGTAAAGAGAGTTCCTTCAACTAAATTTTCCTTAAAAAAAGACCAATCAAAATCAGATCCGACCCCTTTTAAAACTATCCCGTGAATCTCATCATCGGTTTTAACAATGCCTGGTTTTGTAGCAAAACTCTGAATACTCTTTATACCCCGTATCTTTTTGACATCCTGTAACCATTTCTGATCTTTCAAAACCGGTACCGTTTCGTAAGATGAGTTAGAATCAAAATTAACTATCTGAATATGTGAACCAAACCCAATCACCTTGTTCCTCACCTCTTTCTTAAAACCAGTAACGATAGCTACTGAAAGAATCATCACAAACAAGCCGAAAGCAATTCCAAAAACTGCGAACGAAACAATTGATTCAGAAAACTTTCTGGAAGTTCCTTTGGCGAAAAAAATTCGGCGGGCAATAAATAATTCGGTATTAAATAGCGACACTTTGTTTTCTTTTGCGTAAAAGTAACGATTTTTTCCACCGTACAAACCCGGAACAATTTCGTACTTTTGCAGCCAAATCCCGGAAGTCGTTGATTTTTTGAATACTTCCCGACTTTTAAAATTTAATCAAAAACATAGAATGCAAGTTAGGGCAAAAAAAAGTTTAGGTCAACATTTTCTCATTGATAAAAATATAGCTCGCGATATCGTCAATAGTTTGAAGGCGACCAACGTGAATAAGATCCTTGAGATTGGACCCGGGATGGGAATATTGACAAATTTTCTGCTCGAAAATGAAAACTACGAGACTTATGTTGTCGAAATAGATCATGAATCAGTTGATTACCTTCATAAACATTTTCCGCAACTGAAAGACCGGATTATTGAAGGAGATTTTCTGAAACTTGATCTTGAAGCCAGCATTTCGGATAAACCTTTCGCGCTGATTGGAAATTTGCCTTATAATATTTCCTCACAGATATTTTTTAAGGTTCTAGAAAATAAAGAGTTAGTACCAGAAATCGTTTGCATGCTTCAAAAAGAGGTTGCAAAAAGAATTTGCTCAGGTCCGGGTTCAAAAGTTTATGGAATTCTAAGCGTATTTCTTCAGGCATGGTATAATATTGAATACCTGATTGATGTTCCTGAATATGTTTTTGATCCGCCGCCAAAAGTGCAATCGGCAGTAATCAGGCTTACTTCCAACGGAAGAACCGATTTAGGATGTGATGAGAAGCTGTTTTTTAAGGTAGTAAAAACTGCTTTTAATCAGCGAAGAAAGATGCTAAGAAACAGCATAAAAAGTTTTTCGCCACGAATAGAAGAATTAGATGCTGTATTACTAACCCGCCGTCCGGAACAACTCTCGGTTGCTGAATTTGTTGAATTAACAAACAATATCGAAATATTGCTACTAAACGGGGAATTACCTAAAATATAATTCACTGTAAATTAAAAATCTAAACGGCATTCATCGCAGTTACCGGATCAAGATGAGCTGCAGCGCGGGCAGGAACCAATCCTGCCACCAAGCCAATTACAATACTTATCATCAGTCCGGTAATTATATTTCCGACCGTCAGGACAAGATTAAAATCAAATGTTTTGCTGACTACAAATGTCAATGCATAAATAATCAACAAGCCAATAGCTCCGCCAATTAATGAAAGGACACTTGCCTCAAAAAGGAACTCGAGCAATATGAACTTGCTTTTCGCACCAAGCGCTTTCTGTAATCCAATTATCTTAGTCCGCTCTTTTACTGACACAAACATGATATTTGCGATTCCAAATCCACCAACAAGGATTGCAAATCCTCCAATAATCCATCCGGCTATGTTGAACACTTTAAAAAGGCTGTCAAGCTGACCAGAGATAAGACTCACCTCATTAAGGGCAAAATCATTTTCAGCAGAAGGTTTTATTCGCCTGATTGAACGCATGATCCCTTCGAGTTCTTCTGAAAGTCTGGATGCTGGAACGTCCGCCTTACCTTTAACAATAATACTTTGACCCAAATCCATTCGCGAATCAACCATTCGGGCAATAAGTTTCACGGGAATTAAAACCCTCTTATCCATACTAGTGCCAAACATATCCTCTCCCATTTTCTCGAAAACACCTACAATGTAGACGGTGAAACCCTGCAATTTAATCGATTTTCCAACCGGGCTAATACCAGGAAATAACTGCTCAGCAATTTCTGATCCAAGCATCGCCATATTAGCGCCTGAGCCAAACTCTTGTTCAGTCAATGGCCTTCCATTCGAAATTTTGAGACTCCAGGTTTCAATTATGCCATTTGAGGATCCGATAATCGCCACATTTTCGGCTTTATTGCGCCCGTTTTGAATGGTACGGTTAAATCCGTAATTATAAACGGCATATTGCGATAATCCAGACCGGCGCAAGATTTCCTGAGTTTCGGTGAGAGTTGGAATAGGTCGGTTCAGGTATTTCCACCATGGATATTCCGATTCTCCTGGAGGCGGCGTCCAAGGCCATTTCTGTATATATATTACATTGCTCCCGAGTTTCGACATGCTATCGCGAATGGTCCGCTCAAGCGAATCGATGATTGTGAAAACGGATATGATACAAAAAATCCCTATCGTGATTCCAAGCAGCGAAAGAAAAGTTCTTAACTGATTAACTACAAGAGAATTATAAGCAAATCTAAAACTCTCTATGATAAGACGCAGAATTAACATGACATTGAGTTATTACAATCTAAAAGTAGGAATTATTTGGTTCCATCGCGAAAAATGTGTTAAATACTCATAATTTAATGAAATTTGTAATTATTGCCGCTATTGAACTACTGGCTGAAGGCGGCATATTTCTTTCCGATCCAACAGCCAGAAAAAATCAATCAATTATACACAATGCATAAGGTACAGTGACTAATAACGATAAGGTTCACATCTCAGATATGGTCGATCAAGAAGCTTGTATTTCCCAGTACCATCCAAAGATTAAAATGTTTTAATAAAATGTGATAAAACCATAACATATACGGCAAAAAAACTTGCAGGTTTTTATTAGCTTTGCACAAAATTATTAAGAAATTTATAATGAGCGAATTAAAAAAAATAAAATCGGCCTTAATATCTGTTTATCACAAAGATGGACTAGACAAACTTATTACTAAACTTGATAATCTTGGCGTTAAACTTTATTCAACGGGAGGGACAAAAGATTTTATCGAAAGTTTAAATATTGCGGTAACGGCTGTGGAAGAACTGACTACCTATCCATCGATATTGGGTGGCAGGGTAAAAACTTTGCATCCAAAAGTTTTTGGCGGAATTTTAGCACGTCGCGAAAACAAAGCAGATATTGCTCAATTAGCCCAATATGATATCCCTGAAATCGATCTGGTTATTGTTGACCTATATCCTTTTGAAGCAACAGTTGCTTCAGGGGCTCAGGATGCGGACATCATCGAAAAAATTGATATTGGCGGTATCTCACTAATCAGAGGAGCTGCTAAAAATTTTAATGATGTAGTAATTGTTTCCTATCAAGGTCAGTACAGTTCGTTACTCGAATTGCTTGAATCCGGTAACGGATTTACCGCCTTAGAAGACCGCAGAAAATATGCTGTTGAAGCATTCGCTACCTCATCTCACTACGATTCCGCAATTTATAACTACTTTGCCGGCGAATGGCCCGCTCAGTTCAGACAAAGTTTCAATTCTTCCAAACATTTACGATACGGCGAAAATCCTCATCAGAAAGGTGCTTTTTTTGGAAATTTTGATGCAATGTTTGATCAGTTACATGGAAAAGAAATTTCATACAATAATCTTCTCGATATCGATGCAGCGGTCAATCTTATTGATGAATTTTCGGATACTACATTTGCTATCCTGAAACACAACAATGCATGCGGCTGTGCCTCACGCGAAACAGTATTCGATTCGTATCTCGCTGCTTTAGCCGGTGACCCGGTATCGGCTTACGGAGGAGTTTTTGTCACAAATGGAACTATCGATAAAGCTACTGCCGAAGAAGTTGGAAAAATATTCTTCGAAGTCATTATCGCTCCTGCATATAGTTCGGATGCCCTTGAAGTTCTGAAAACAAAGAAAAATCTGATTATCCTAATCAGAAAAAATGTCGATCTGCCTACACTGCAATATAAGAGTGTCCTGAATGGAACTGTTCTTCAAAATCGCGATCAAAAGAAAGAAACAGCTGATGATCTTCAGCCAGTGACTAAAATTGCACCCGATCCTGAAATAATTAATGATTTATTGTTTGCCAATCGTTTGGTTAAACAATCAAAATCAAATACTATTGTACTCGCAAAAGGAAAGCAGTTACTATCCAGCGGCGTTGGACAAACATCGCGTGTCGATGCTTTAAGGCAGGCTATAGAAAAAGCGAAATCTTTTGGGTTCGATTTAAACGGAGCAGTTATGGCTTCAGACGCGTTCTTTCCATTCCCAGATTGTGTTGAAATTGCTAACAATGAAGGCATTAAGTCGGTAATTCAACCTGGCGGTTCAATCAGGGACAAACTTTCAGTCGAATACTGCGACAACCACGAAATGGCGATGGTTATTACGGGCTTCAGACATTTTAAACATTGATCAATTAGTATAAAATATACATAAAGACATTAATATGGGTTTCTTTACATTTCTGACACAGGAAATAGCTATCGACCTTGGGACTGCAAACACAATTATCATTTACAATGGAAAAGTTGTAGTCGATGAGCCGTCAGTCGTTACGATTGACATGAAAACTGAGAAGTTGGTTGCAATTGGTGAGAAAGCAAGGCAGATGCAGGGAAAAACGCATGCAAACCTGAAAACTATTCGTCCTTTACAGGATGGGGTTATTGCCGATTTCAATGCCGCAGAACAAATGATTAGAGGGATGATTAAAATGATCAATCCCAAAAAGAGATTCTTTTCACCAGCATTAAAAATGGTAATTTGCATCCCATCAGGCTCAACAGAAGTTGAAATCAGGGCCGTACGCGACTCATCAGAACATGCCGGAGGACGAGACGTTTACATGATTTACGAGCCGATGGCTGCTGCTATAGGTATTGGGCTTGACGTTGAAGCGCCTGAAGGAAATATGGTTGTTGATATCGGTGGTGGGACAACTGAAATTGCGGTTATTTCATTGGGGGGTATCGTTACTAATAAATCGATTCGAATTGCTGGTGATGATCTTACTGCTGATATTATGGAATACATGCGTCATCAGCATAATATTAAAATCGGAGAAAGAACAGCCGAAGATATAAAGATAAATGTTGGGGCTGCATTATCTGAACTTGAGGAGCCGCCTGGAGATTACATAGTGCGCGGACCAAACCAAATGACTGCGTTACCAATTGAAATTCCTGTTTCGTACCAGGAAATCGCACATTGTCTCGATAAATCTATTTCCAAAATTGAGACTGCTATTCTAAGTGCGCTCGAACAAACTCCCCCGGAGCTTTATGCGGATATTGTCACCAGAGGAATCTGGTTAGCAGGCGGAGGCGCATTGCTTCGTGGTTTAGACAAGAGATTGTTCGACAAAATCAACATTCCTTTTCATATAGCAGAAGATCCATTACGGGCTGTTGCACGGGGTACAGGTGTTGCTTTAAAAAACGTTGATAAATTTTCATTCTTACTTCGATAAAACTGCGGAACAGGAAGGGTATAATCCCTTCCTAATTTGCTTATGAAGAACTTATTCAGGCTCATTTACCGTTATCATGTTGTATTGTTGTTTGTTCTATTGGAAACATTGTCGTTATCGATGGTGGTAACTTACAACAACTATCAGCGAGCCACTTTTTTTGATTCAAGTAACTTCATTACAGGCACTTTATTTGAAAAATTCTCCGCTTTCTTCCAGATTTTTCAATTTAAGCAGGTAAATATTAAAATGGCTGAAGAGAATGCTATTTTGAGAGCTGCACTACAAGAGCAATTGTTAAAATCAAGTCCTGGTACATATCGGGCTTCAGATTCAATATACCTTCCACGAATTGCAAAAGATTCTTCGATCAGAGCTGTTTACCGATTTACCACCGCACGGGTTATCAATAACTCGGTAAATCAGCAACACAATTTCATTACTATAAATAAAGGTCGACATGACGGTGTTAAGCCAAATATGGGAGTTATTGCCAATGGTCAGGTTGTGGGTTTAGTGTTTACTGTATCGGAAAATTTCAGTACTGTGATTTCAATGCTGAACAGTCGGTGGAAAATTAGTGCCAAAATCAAAAGAAACGACTACTTCGGATCGCTCTCCTGGGATGGAAAAGATTACAGAAGAGTCCAATTGAACGAAATACCTTATCATGTTCCGGTTCAAAATGGTGATAGCGTGGTCACTACAGGTTATTCGTCGAGTTTCCCTGAAGGTCTAGCGATAGGTACCATCTCTGACTTTTCAATTGGTACCGGAAGCAATTTTTATAAGATTGAAGTGTTGCTTGCTGCCGATTTCAAGAATCTTGTGATCGTCGGATTAGTTGAGAATAAACAGACATACGAAATCAAACAATTGGAATCGTTAAGTAAAGATGGGAATTAATCTGCTCAAATATGCACTTGTATTTGTAGTGTCTGTTTTATTACAGGTACTTATTTTCAACAATGTTCTGATTGCACGGATGATCTCACCATTTTTCTATATTCTGTTCATCGTTTTGTTGCCATTTGACACCCCTCGGGCTTTACTCTTATTTCTTGCTTTTTCTTTAGGTTTAATGGTCGATATCTTTACAAATACACCAGGAGTTCATGCTTCGGCTTGTCTTTTAACAGGATTTATTCGGCCCGGTGTTCTTTCATTAATCTCCTCGCGCGAAACAATTGAGTCGGTTGCTGCACCGCGGGTTGGAAACATGGGAATCCAATGGTTTGCTGGTTATGTCACTTTTCTGGTGCTGATACATCATTCGTTTCTCTTTTTTATTGAAGCCTTTACATTCCAGAGTTTTCCATTAACATTATTAAGGATCATTCTTAGCTCAGCATTATCTGTCATCTTAATTGTATTGAGTCAATTTATAATTTTCCGGAAATAACCGGATAACTTAAAGAAAGTGGACGTTTATAGTAAACGCAAATATCTTATTATAGGGTTGTTTTCGCTCGCAGCCTTAATTATTGTTATTCGCTTGTTCACCATACAAGTGATGGATCCATCCTATAAAATATCGGCAGAAAATAATGTACTACGTAGAGTAGTCAATTTTCCTGCGAGAGGATTAATTTACGACAGAAACGAAAAACTGCTCGTTTTTAATCAGGCTGCTTATGATGTTCTTATTACGCCCAGAGAGATGAAGCCATTTGATACGCTCGCTTTTTGCAGAATTGTTGGCGTAGGGAAAGATGAACTTGCAAAGGAGATTAAAACTGCGAGGAGTTATTCGATGTATAAGCCCTCGCCGATTATCAAACAGTTGTCATCGCAAACATATGCTGTCCTCCAGGAACAACTCTTTAAATACCCGGGATTTTTTATTCAGGCTCGAACCCTTCGACAATTCCCCTCCAAAATGGCTGCTCATGTATTGGGATACATTGGGGAAGTTGATCAAAAAGGAATTGATAATAATGCTTATTACGAAAGTGGCGACTATATTGGAAAGAGCGGAATTGAAAAATCATATGAGGCTGAACTTCGGGGTGTGAAGGGAATCTCTTATATGATGGTTGATGTTCACAATATGCTGAAAGGATCATTTGAACAAGGCCGTCTCGATACCGCGGCTGTTATTGGCAAAAACCTCATATCGACTCTAAATGCCGATCTGCAAAGCTACGGAGAGCAATTGCTAGCAGGAAAAGTCGGGAGCATCGTGGCAATTGAACCCGAAACAGGCGAGATACTCGTTCTAGCCAGTTCACCAACCTTCGATCCCGGACTGTTTATTGGACGCGAACGCTCTAAAAATTACTCGATGCTGTTGAACGATCCATATAAACCATTATTAAACAGAGCAATCACTTCATCGTATCCGCCAGGTTCAACTTTTAAAATCGCAAATGCGTTAATCGGTCTTGAAGAGGGAGTTTTGCAAACTGCCCGTTATTCTTGCCAGGGTCCTGGCACTTACCCTATCAAATGTACACATAACCACGAAACACCACTGGGATTAATTTCTGCAATCCGTGAATCTTGCAATGCTTACTTCTGGCAAGCATTTAAAGCAGAAATCAACCATTACCCAACTCCGGCCGAAGGGTTGGAAGCATTCCGAAACTATCTCTTTGAAATGGGAATCGGTAAAAAAATCGGAGGCGATCTTTATTCCGAAACTTCAGGGAGTATTCCGACTATAGCTTACTATGACAAGTATTTTGGAGCTGGCAGATGGAATTCACTAACAATAAGATCTTTATCAATTGGACAAGGCGAATTATTATTAACACCGCTTCAGCTCTCTAATATGGTATCTTTAATTGCAAACAGGGGTTTTTATATTGCACCACATCTTGTGAGAAGTATTCAGAACAATGATGGCACCCAGAGAGTTTTGCAATTCGACAAACATACAGTAAATGCTGGTCGAGAAAATTACGAAATGATTGTTGAGGGAATGGAACAGGTTGTTGAAACGGGAACGGCACGCTTCTCAGCGAAGATCGACAGTGTGATTATTTGTGGAAAAACCGGAACTATTCAAAATCCTCATGGTGAAGCTCACTCGGCCTTTGTTGCGTTTGGGCCGAAAATTAATCCTAAAATAGCTATTGCCGTCTATATCGAAAATGGTGTTTGGGGGGCACGTTATGCCGCTCCAATCGCCAGTTTGATCATCGAAAAATACTTGAAAGGGAAAATTTCAGCTAGAAGACAGCACTTTGAAGATGAGATGTTTAATTCAGATTTAATATCCACCATGAAAGTAGAGACAGGAGATTGAAAGCTAGAAACAACATATTACTAAATCTTGACTGGATAACAGTCTTTCTATACCTGGTACTCGTAATACTTGGATGGATAAATATATATGCTGCTGTTTACAGTGACGAGCATCAAAGTATTTTCGATATGGGACAAAGGTATGGTAAGCAATTAATATTTATAATTGCAGGAGTTCTTCTTGCCATTTTGGTGCTTAGCGTCGACAGTAAATTCTTTGCGGCTTTTGCAACACATATTTATATCATCACGATCTTACTTTTAGTCGCAGTACTCCTCTTTGGAAAAGAGGTAAACGGAGCTCGCGCCTGGTTTGAGTTTGGAAATATTGCATTGCAACCCGCTGAATTAGGTAAATTTGCAACCAATCTCGCAGTTGCGAAATGCATTAGTCAGTTTGATTTTAAAATACAGAAGCTAAGGTCGTACCTAATACTTGGTGCCATAATCGGATTACCTGCCATTCTGATTATTATGCAAAACGATACAGGCTCCGCTCTCGTATTTGCTGTGTTTATCCTTGTTTTTTTCAGAGAAGGATTGTCAGGAATGGTGCTGTTCTGGGGATTTGCCGCTGCAGCTCTATTTGTTCTCTCGCTCCTTCTTGATGAGTTCAAATTGTTGATATTTCTTCTTTCAATATCAGTTGCTGCTTATGGTGTATTGCGTTTAAGCCTTAAAGAAGCATTGATTGGACTTCTTGCCATTGTTGGAACATTTGGATTAATCTGGCTGATCGATGCAATATTGGGTCTTGGAGGCTCATCTTTTCAACTTCTACTTATAACCACAACAATAATTGCGGTTCTCTTTATTGCATTTGGAATTCTTCATCGTAACAAGCAAGTCTGGAGAATTCTACTGTTTTTTATTTTTGCAATTGGAATCTCAATGTCGGTAAACTACTTCTATAAAAATGTACTAATTATTCACCAACGTAACCGTATCGACGAAGTACTCGGCATTAAAACAGACAAGCTGGGAGCAGGTTACAATGTTAATCAATCCAAAATTGCCATTGGTTCGGGAGGTATATCCGGGAAAGGGTTTCTTAATGGGACTCAAACCAAATACAATTTTGTGCCAGAACAAAGCACCGACTTTATTTTCTGCACTGTAGGTGAAGAATGGGGATTTGTTGGTTCAACATTTGTTGTTGGCCTATTTTTACTACTGCTGATCAGGGTCATAACTTTGGCAGAACGACAGCGGTCACAATTTAGTAGGGTTTATGGTTACGGAGTAGCCTGCATCCTCTTTTTCCACTTCGCGATTAATATCTCGATGACAATAGGACTTGCACCTGTAATTGGTATACCTCTCCCATTCTTTAGTTATGGTGGATCATCACTTTGGGCATTTACAATCCTTTTATTCATCTTTCTTCGCCTCGACGCAAGTAGGACAGAAAACCTCCGTTAATAACTGAACGTCGCCTCACAGTATCAGAAATGAGGATCAAGGTATAGTCACCTTTTAAAAAGTTTGTATATAATTCTATCTTTAAACTTTCAGTAAGCGTAAGTTCATATTCCGCTTTGCACCCTACTTCGGCTCAAAATTTGGCCTGGCAATGATGAAGTCACCTTTCGCTTCAACAAAATGAATAATTTCGGGAAAAAACTGATTAAAAGCCCTGTTAAAAAACTCATACTCTTCATCAAGAATTTTCATGGCAAATTCCGTTTCGGAGGGTAATGAAGTGTGCGAAACCATAATGCTGAGTGTTTTTTCAATCCCATCAAAGGAAATGTATGACTGAAGCCGCTTATTCTGAATCAGAAAAGGTAAAAACATCTTCACTTGTGAGGGTAGCTGAAAAAAATTGGACAAAAGTACAGCATGAAATCTTTTTGTAAATGAGGAAAGTTTCTCATAGGAATAATGGTTCCAATTCACTGCCAAAAAATGATCAAGGAAAATATCAATTACAATTCCAGAGTATTTTCCAAATCCCGGCCGTAGTTTTTTAATGCACTCTTTTACTGAACTATGAGAATCAGTAAATAAATCAATTTGCCGGTGAAGCAGTATTCCTTTTGCCACATCTGGAGGAAATCTCATAAACTGCTGTCCTTTCACAAAATCACCAATGAAATTTCCAAGCATAATCTCTTCAGAGTTGCTCGACAGATAAATATGTGACAAATAGTTCATGACAATTATTTTGATATTAAATGAAGTTCGGTAAACTTTTATAGGCGAAAATTAGTCATTTTTAGGATTATAGGTCCGAAATAAAATCAAAAGGAATATAGGCTGACGATAAACACCAATATATTTTTCGAAAAAACATTTTCACCAAACTACTGTTTTCCAATAGAAAAGAAGTAAAGTATTTAAATTTTATGTATTTCAGATGATTTTTTGAAACTATCTGACACGATTTATCGTTAATAGGTATGTTTAAATTAGGTTAATAATTCAAACATGAAACTTTAGGTAAATTATTCACGCTAAGGTTTCGCAATTAAAGTCTTAAAAAATTGGGAAAGTTCAGTATTGTGACTGACAATAGCGAAGCTGTATAAAAAATATATAAAATCATCAATTCAGCTTAAAATAATCGATTACAAATCGAAACTTTCGATGAAATTAAAAATTTGAAATTTTAAAACACAAACGAAATCATATTAGATTATGTTTTTCAATTAATAATTTTAAAACCATATGGAATGGATTTTCATATTCTATTTGTTTACTCTTTGGCTAAAAATTAAAGAAAATAATTCATTGAATTTATATAGGCCAAAGTTAAATAGTAAGTTTTAGAAAAATTTAAAACATTGTAAATGTCATTGAGAAATCAAAAAAATTGTTGTAAATTAATAAAAAAAACAAAATGAAAAAAAATCAGACAGCTTTTAGAACAGTTATACTGTGCGTCTTTTCTGTTCTTTTAATAAATTGTAGCAAAGACGTTGTCGAATCCGACACCCAAACCTTCAATTACATCAAATTTACTGATGCAAGGGATGGTAAAACTTACCAAACAATTAAGATTGGTAATCAGGAGTGGATGGCAGAAAATTTGGCCTTTGAAACGGACAGTGACTCATGGATCTATTGGAACGATAAAAATGACGGAGTCCAATATGGTCGCCTTTACACTTGGGATGCAGCACTTCAAGCAGTACCAGCAGGTTTTCATTTACCCACTGATGCTGAATGGAAACAATTAGAAATAAATTTAGGGATGAGCCAAACCGAAGCAAACGGAATCAGTTTTAGAGGTACAAATGAAGGAACATTATTAAAAGCAAAAAGCAATTGGGCTGATGATGGAAATGGAACTAATACAAATGGTTTTTCTGCACTTCCTGGAGGATTTCGTTCTAATGCTGGAAGCTATTTAGGAATTTACTGGCAAGGATATTGGTGGTCAGCTACTGAAAGTGACCAATCAAATTCTTGGATGAGAATTATAGCCAATAATAATTCCAAAGTCGGAAGAAATATTAGTTTCAAAGGCGATGCATACTCTGTTCGTTGTGTAAAAAACAACTAATTATTGACTTAAGTTTTCTATGCTAAGAACTTTCACAAATGGTTTGTTTTTGAAGTCGCTATTGTATTATAAAAAGAATTAAACTAAGAAATACCTAAATTAATGATCTCTTCAATTCGACAATGGAAAGAATTCATAATGAGCGATCTATATAGGTATGAATCGAAAGATAATTGTAAATCTTTCATAAAATCTTATATAATAAATGAAGGTTTTAGGTATAGTTTTTGGTTAAGAACAAATAATTACTTGGGAAATATTAAAGGGAAGTTTTTTTTACATCCTATTTATTTGTTTAGCAAATTAGTCCAGAGACGTCTGAAATATAAATTCGGAATTCAGATCCATTCATATGGAAAAATTGACAAAGGATTGTATATAATACACTATTCCGGGATTTTTATAAACGGGAATGTCGTAATTGGGAAAAACTTCACCATATCTCAAGGTGTTTCTATTGGAGTGACAAACAGAGGTTTAAAAAAAGGGAACCCTAACATAGGTGATAATGTATACGTTGGGCCAGGAGCTACTATTATCGGGAATGTAACTATAGGAAATGATGTTGCTATTGGTGCAAACGCAGTTGTCACAAAAGATTTGCCACCATTCTCCGTGGCAGTTGGTGTGCCAGCAATGGTTATCTCCTATGCCGGGTCAGAACAATATGTGAATAATCGAATTTAAATAAAAGTTTGAAGAAAGAGTAGAATCAAGTTTAAATTAAAACCAAACTATATCTTAATGAATTAAATATGCTGTTAAAGAACAACTTTATTATTCAAGAAAGCGCACTCTTGAGATGACCGTTGACAACTATTTTTGATAAAAATCAACTATGAAATTTTACATTTTTAAGCAATGGAATACAAATATCAAAAAAATTGAAAAATATCGAGTTTATCTTAAATCATCAGTTTTATATTTAGGTTCTTCCGTTTTATCTGCTGCAATAAGTATTGCAATAAATCCGTTAATGGCTAAAAACCTGTCACCTGAGGATTATGCAATTATTGGCTATTTCACATCATTTCAATTGTTACTATTGCCGTTGTTAAATTTCAATCTTATTACATACTATTTAAGAAATTATTATAAAATTCCTGATGAAAGGAGAACTATTGTAGCTGATACCATACTTATATCATCTTTAATTTATGGAGTAATTTCATTATTCGTTAGTCTGTTCATATTTTACATTTATTTCCAAATTTCAAAAATATCATTTGATTTTTATCCATTTGCGTTGATAACTTTTCTACCGGTCTTACTAAATAATTTCATAAATTTTTATTTGGTCAATTGCAGACTTAAAAGAGAAGCCATCAAATATGCAAAATTGAATATAACAAATTCAATATTACTTGCAACAATTTCAATAGTACTGGTTGTTTATTATAAACAAGGGGCAATTGGAAAATTGAATTCGGTTTTAATAGTTTCACTATTTTACTCTACATATTGTTTTGTAAAAAGTCTAAATAAGTGGCAGTTTGATTTTTCTGTTTTAAAAGATGCAATAAAATTTTCATACCCACTAACATTATCTGCTCTATTGTGGTATTTCTTTACAGGTTATGACCGCGCATTGCTTGTAGGACTAAACGATAACTACACCTTGGGAATATATAATGTTGGGCTTCAAATCGCATCTATTTTAACAGTATTTTATACCGCCATAAGTCAAACATTTGAACCCGATATTTATAAGGCGATTGCAGAAAACAACAATAATAAACTAGTAAAATTATTTAGTGCTATTATTGGAATAAATGCAATACCAAATATTCTATTTATAATTTTTGCCCCAATAATTATAGGCTTACTAACAGCTAACCGATATTTAGAATCCGCGACATTTTCACAAATATTTGCACTCAGAAATATTACAATGTCATTTTATTATATGGCCATAATGGTTGTTGTTGGATATGGCTATACAAAACAGGAGTTTATAATTCGATTATCTGCTACAATTCCTATCATTATCTTCATGAAATTATTAGTGAGCAATTATACATTTTATGGGGCTGCATGGAGTCAGGTAATAGCCTTCTTGGTACTTGCTATTCTATTATATCTGTTTATTCATTTCAAAATAATTAAAGCTAAAGTCATAAATAATGCATAATAAATCAGCAGAATATTTTATTATAGAATTAGAGTTAAACATTAAGTATTCATGTATTTGCCTTTCTAATAAGAAACATCATTAAGTTATGACTGAAAATATTTGGACAATAGTTAAAAATGAATTCATACTATTAATACTTTGTTTTACTTTCTTTTTAGATCCTCCAACGTACGGCGTATATCCAATTTTTCTAATTCCCTTATACCTTGTTTTAAATTACGACTTAGTTATAAAGAACATCGACAACAAAGGGATATTTATATTTTTATTTTCTATTTCCTATATAATAATCTATTCATTGAATCCGACTGGAGGCTATAGTCTAATAGCAATCTATTTTGCTTTTTTCGCAGTTTACATGATCGGAAAGATCTTATCGAAAAAATATCAATCAAGTAATATTTTTTATTTCCTTTTTGCATTTTTAATGTTGAGCGACTTATTAATACCATCCATATCTATTATAATAAATATAGCTAAATTAGGATTCACTGGTGGCAGAAATATGACTTTATTATGGGATCCGACAATTGAATATGCAGCAACTGGTTTAGCGGGACATTTTATACTAAGCATAACAGCATTCAGTACAATATTGGTACCTAATACAACAAAATTCGAAAGCAAAATGAAGCTTTTATATGGGGCGATTTTTATAATATCACTTTTATGCATTCTAAGACTAGCAAGTAAAACTCAAATAATTATCCTATCTATTACGACACTATTAACCATTATATATTTAATACCAAAGCAGCCTTTTATAAAAACATTTGGTCTAATTACATTAATCACAACTATAATTCTTGCTATATTTTATTTGAAATCTACTGATTCAATATTATTTAATGAATACAATCAAAGGGCGGAGAGAGAAGACCTTAGTTATACCTTAAGCGCCAGCGGAAGAACCGATATATGGTCTAGATCAATTGGAAATATATTTACTCATCCCCTAGGTTGGGAAGCTCATGAATTTGGAAATTTCCAATATTCACACAATTTATGGCTTGATGCAGCTCGTGTTACCGGTATCATACCATTAATTTTCCTAGTAATTTTTACTATTCAAAGTATTTCTTTAATTTTAAAGGTAATTAGATCTAACAGCTACTTTTTTAATATTAATATAGCAAGCGCATTTATAGGTTTAATGGCCTTATTTTTTGTTGAACCAATAATAGAAGGTCTACCCAGTGCATTTATAATTTTCTGTTTTCTAATTGGCTATTTAACAGGATTTCTTGAAGTAAGAACAGGACAAATTATAAATACAGATTCCGAAGTTATTTTGACATCCTAATAGGATTCTTGTAAATTAAAATGCTCTATTGTAAAGATAATTGATAAATTAAAACTCCTCAATAAATATGACAGAGGGAATAAGTGTTATAGTACCTATTTATAACAACGAAAAATTTATTTCAGAGTGCATCAAAAGCATTTTATCTCAGGAATATAACAAAAATATCGAAATTATTATATCCGACGACGGCTCAACCGATAGATCCTTAGAGATTGTCCAATCATACGGCGACAAAATTATTCTCGTTAAAAAACCAAATGACTGTAAGATCCAGGGAGCATCGGGAGCTCGAAATAGGGGTCTTGCAATAGCATCGTGTAACTACATAAGTTTTTTAGATTCAGACGACTATTATTTACCAGGTCATTTAAAGATAATGACCGAAACTTTAGATAAAAATAAGGAACTAGGCTATGCCTTCTGTCGATCTTTGAAAGAATATACAGATTCAAATGGTAAAAGAGAATTAACTAATTGGACAAGAGAAAGAATGTCTGTATTAGATCGCGATTATCATGTTTTATATCGAAGTAATTGTATAAATACAAACGTAATAGTGGTAAGGAGAGAGGTATTCGAAAAAATTGGAGTATTTAATACCAAATTGAGCAACGGAGAAGATAGTGAAATGTGGATGAGAATGGGTGAACAATTCAAACATCAATTTGTCAATAATAATGGTGCTGTATATCGTACAGGACATGGATCAGGTCAGTTATCAGCTAATTCCGAAATACAAAAAAAAAGATGTTCTGAAAAAATTCTAGCTGAGGCCTTTGCTAGAAATTACACCAACCCTAATTGTGATAAGATGAGATTATTTCTAATTATAAGAGCATTAATTTATGAGAAAATGCATCTCCGGAATAGTCAGATTGGAATAATTTATACGCATCTGATAGTAATGAATAAATTATTTAACATTGCACCTTCTATCTTTTTTAGGTTCTTAATTCGCATTTAATTTTTGAAAATTGTATCGATTAAAATGAGAATTGCATTAATTACAAGTAATCCATTTCCAATAGGAAATGTATCAACAAATCGTTTTACAACTTATTGCAAATCACTCGTAAAAAAGAGTGTATTCGTAAAAGTATTGATTTTACATCCATCAAAAAGTGAAGAGGCAAAATGCAATGCTTTTTCTGGCATATATAAAAATATTTCATATCAGAATTTGGCCAATTACGCGTATTGGTCCGATAAGACAAGCAGTATTAAGAAAATCGTCACTCTTCTTAAAAGCTTATTTCGATCAATAAAAGCACTAAGAAAGGACCAAATTGATACAATTATAATAGTTCAAGACAACTTCTTAATTTACTTCTTCTATTGGCTATATTCCTCAATTTATGGAATTAAACTTTTTTTAGAAAAAAATGAATACCCTTTTGGGTATTTGAAATTAAACAAAATAGAAAGATATTTTCAAAATATAAAGTATAGTTTTTTTGATGGCTTCATCATTATGACTGAAGAATTAGTCAATTATTATTCAAAAGTCAAAACTTCAAAAGCAAATATTTATCTTTTACCCATGTCAGTTGATTGTGACCGTTTTGCCGACCTTTCTAAAAATTTAGTAACCGAAAAATATATAGGGTGCACATTTGGTTATCATAACAGAGATGGATTAGCTGATACATTAAAAGCCTATCTACTTTATAAAAATATCATCGGTATTTCTTCGTATAAACTCTGGATGATTGGTGATTTTAAAAATCTAATAAACAAAAATGAAATTACCAAATTAATAGAGGACAACAACTTGGAAGAAGTAGCATTATTAAAAGGGCCATACAGATCTGATAAAATTCCACAAATATTATTCGATGCTGAATGTCTTATAACAACACCACAGAAATACACTTCTGGAGGGTTTCCAACCAAACTCGGTGAATACTTAGCAACGGGAAATCCAGTTATATCCACAAACTGTGGAGAAATTGGACATTACTTAAAAAATAGAATAAATTGTTTTTTATCAGAGCCTTGTGATATTAACTCAATAGCTGACAATCTAGTTTTCATTCATAACAATCAACAAGAAGCATCCGTAATTGGTAAAAAAGGACTTAATTTGGCTAAAAATAGTTTCAATACGGATATATATATCGATCCGTTGGTTCTATTTTTACAAACTGGGAATAATAAAAATGACCGAATTACAATTAATTCCTTGTTAAATCCTAAGCATTAATAGAATAACATGAAGGTATTAGGTAATAAATACTGTTTGATTTATAATTTTCCGCAGCATTATAGATCATCAACTTTTAAAAATATGGACAGAGAATTAGGATTTAAATTCTATTTCGGTGATTCTATGATCTTTGCTCAAGATGTTAAAGAGATGGATGTGAATGAGTTAAACGGGTTTGTTAAAAGAGTAAAAAATACAAGGATACTATTTAATAAATTTATATGGCAAAATGGTGTTGTAGGTCTGGTATTTAAAGATTATCAACATTATATTTTATATGGAGAGCCATCTTATCTTTCCAATTGGTGTATTATGTTATTGGCTAAAATTTTAAGAAAAAAAACTTATTTATGGATGCATGGCATTAAGGGTCAAATAACATTAAAGGATAAGCTAATCAGATATCCCTTCTATTATTTAGCGGACAAAATGTTTCTATATAGTGATTACTCCAAAAATCTAATGATTTCAATGGGATTTAGCGAAGAAAAATTATCAACCATCTACAATTCATTAGATTACGAAAATCAAATAGAAGTAAGGAAAAATTTAGTGAAATCTAATATATATATAAATCATTTTGGAAACACGATGCCCATCTTAATTTATATTGGTAGAATTCAAAAATCGAAAAAGCTAAACCTTATATTGGAATCAATGTGTATATTACGCAAAAAAAATATCATTTGCAATCTAATTATTGTAGGCGAAGATAAGGAACAAGTATATTTAGAAGAATTAGTAATAGAACGCAATTTATCCAAGAATACCTGGTTCTATGGTCCTTGTTATGATGAAAAAAAAATTGGCGAGCTTATTTTTAATGCAGATGTTTGTGTTTCGCCAGGGAATGTAGGACTTACTGCTATGCATAGTTTTGTCTACGGTACTCCATTGATCACTCATTCAAATTTCGAAAAACAGGGCCCTGAATTTGAGGTTATTCAGCCTACGGTCAATGGTGATTTTTTTGAAGAGGATAACGCAGAAGATTTGAGTGGGAAAATTAGTATGTGGATTGGGTTAAATGAGGATGAGCGGGAAAAAGTCCGAAAGTCTACTTATAAGATTATTGATGAACGATATAATCCACATTACCAAATGGATGTATTAAAAAAAGCATTTAATTACAAAAATGATTAAATATTAAATAAAGGATATTTCACAATTCATTATTAGGAAGAAATAGAAATTATTAAGATGATTATTTTGACAAAGCGACTCTTAAGAATTCTTTTAACTTTTTTGTATAGCCTATTGATTTTATCGAGAAAAAATATCAAAGTAGATCCATATGCATATATAAATAGAAGAACTCTTTTGGGAGGACAAAATGTTATACACTCAAATGTTAATATTGTTAATAGCGTAATAGGTTATGCAACTTATATTGGAAATAACAGCCAATTACCAAATACTGAAATTGGAGCATACTGTTCAATTGCCAATAATGTAAAAGTAATTTCAGATACTCATCCATCGTCCACATTTGTCTCAACACATCCAGCTTTTTTTTCTTTGCTAAAGCAGGCAGGATTTACCTATGTAAAAAAACAACTTTTTAATGAAAAATTATATTTTGATGAAACATCAGAAATTGATGTAAAAATTGGAAATGACGTTTGGATAGGTGCGAATGTTATATTAATTGGCGGTATTGAAATTGAAGATGGGGCAATTATAGCAACAGGATCGCTCGTAAGCAAAAATGTAAAATCCTATGATATCGTAGGTGGTGTTCCTGCTAAAGTAATAAGATCGCGATTTAAAGTTGAACAGATTGAAATACTTAAAAAATTTAAATGGTGGAATAGATCACCCGAATGGTTGAAAAGTCATACTGATTTATTTGACGATATTGAGGAGCTAATTGAATTCATATCAAAAGAAAAAAAAGAATAACTATTACTAAATATAGCAACTCTGACTACAATTTGGCAACTTGATTTTAGGCCATTAACTATTTAATTTAAAACTAATTTGTCAAAATTATTCATTCGCATTATTGCAATTTAATGACCAACATACTTTACATAAGCAGCCTTTGTTCCCCGCAAGTTCTTGACTATCTATTTAATTCTTCCTCGACTAAACCACTTCAGTCAATTCAAAAGTTTCATAGAATGTTCACAGAAGGTATTAAATTATCTGATGATACAGTTATTGTTGAAACACTAAGTTCGGTACCTGTTCCTGCAAATCATAAAAAATGGCTATGGAGAATCCCAATGGAAAAATTTAATAATATTCATTATAGATATATTCCCTTTATTAATATCCCTTTGTTAAAAGATGTCATTATCTTTTTCTATTCTTTTTTTAGAATTGTGATATGGCGATTTTCGAATCAAAAAAATACAAATAAAATTATTGTTTGTGATGTTCTTAAATTAGGCATTTCAGTTTCGGCGAATTTGGCATGTAGATTAACAGGTATTAAAATTTTAGCAATAGTAACGGATTTGCCTGGACTAATGGTAGTGAATTCTACGAATACGAAACCTTTAAAACTTAAAATTTACAATGAAATTACATCAAAAATATTGTCGAATTTTGATGGGTATGTATTGCTAACTGAAGAAATGAATGAAATTGTAAACCCTCGAAGAAAACCATATATGATCATGGAAGGTTTAGTAAATATTGATTTGAAGTTGTCTGATAATTCATTAGAGAATAAGCAATCGGAAAGAATATTGATTTACGCCGGTGGGTTATTTGAAAAATATGGGATAAAGAAGCTTATTGATTCGTTTAGGTTAATCGGAGGAGAGGACTTACGGCTTCACATATATGGTTCAGGAGAAATGGTTAAAGATATGGCAGCATATATGGAAATAGATTCTCGAATTGCTTATAAAGGAAACGTACCAAACCAAATTGTTGTTGATAAACTACAAACAGCAACTTTACTTATTAATCCTCGTCCAAGCAATGAAGAGCTTAGCAAATATTCTTTCCCATCAAAAAATATGGAATATATGGCTTCTGGGACACCGTTAATTACAACTTTACTTCCCGGTATGCCACAAGATTACTTTCCTTTTGTCTATTTGTTCAATGATGAAAGCTTAAATGGAATGAGAAAAACACTTGAGTTTATATTATCAAAGACGAAAGAAGAATTACATGAGTTTGGAAGCAAATCAAAAGAATATGTCTTAAATTATAAAAACAATGTAATTCAAGGTCAAAGATTATTAAAATTTCTGAACCTGCACAATTTCATTTAATTAATTAATTTTTATACGGACTCAAAAAACAAGCTCACTTAAAATTTAAATCCAAGTTGACTATTTTATCACAAAATTAAATTGTAAAACTATTTAATATTAAGTTGATTTACGTTTCCTTTTATGAAAAAACTACTGTTTATTCAACCATTTTTCTCTTATTACAGGCTTCCTATCATGGCTGAATTAGCGCATCATTTTGATGTCACTATTATTACAACAAAAAACAACCAAGGAGTCGGTTTTGGAACACCATCGATTAATAATACTTCAGTTGGAAGACATGTGGAAGTAGAATCCAAGAACATATTTGGTGGCAGAATAGTTTACCAACAAAATCTGATTCAAATTATTAAAGAAACTAAACCTGATTATGTTTTTGCTTGTGCAAATGCACATGACATAGGGTTCTGGTGTATGATGTTTTATTGCTACCTTAAAAAAATACCTTTATATAGCCATGGGCAAGGCCCATATAATAAATCTAATAGTTTTTCGATTTGGTTGGAATATTTCATTATAACTTCATTGTCAAAAAGATATGTCGCATACACACCATTCTCTTATGACAGCTTTAAAAAACATAGTTTAAATACCTCAAAAGTAAGGGTAGCGCATAATTCGATAATAAATGAATTTCAAGTAACTCCCGAAGAAAAAAAATTCACTGCAAAAGGGATACTATTTATTGGTAGATTGAGAGAAGGATCTAATCTTGAGTTATTGATAGATACTGTAAAAGAATTATCATTGAAATATCCTGACGTTATATGTCACATCGTTGGTTCTGGTATATTTAAATCTTTTTACGAAGAAAAATACAATGAGTTAAGTTGCATAAAATGGCATGGTGAAGTATTTGACCAAAAATTTATTTCAGATTTATCCAAAGAATGTATAATTGGATGTTATCCTGGCAATACAGGTTTAAGCGTTATTCATTATATGTCATTAAGCCTGCCAATTGTCATACATAATCAGATAAGATACCACGGCCCGGAAACATCTTATGTTATAGATGGAGAAAACGGAAAACTTTTTGATTACTATAATAGTAATAATTCATTATTACAAACTCTCAATGATTTATTTTCGGATATTGACGGATTAAAATCTATGAGTCAGAACTCCTTTGCTACTTACAAAGAGTTGACTAATCCTTCTTATGCTCAACAAATTATTAATATTATTGAAGAATAAAGATGTTTAAAAAAAAATTAAGACCTTTTTACAGATTCTTAAGAATGTATTTCCTAAGACGTTTTTATGGACTTAAAAGTGTCGATAAAACTTTCTACATTCAAGGAAAATCAATAATTGCTAAAGATCTTAAAGCTGGATGCTTTGTTAATTTAGCACCAGGATGTTTAATTTATCCAAAAGTAAGCATTGATGATTATACAATGTTAGCAACGCAAGTTATGATAATTGGAGGAGACCATAAATTTAATATTCCCGGACGTCCAATGATATTCTCAGGCAGAAGTGTTTTAAAGGAAACGCATATAGGGAAAGATGTTTGGATTGGAGCTAAAAGCATAATATTTACAGGGGTCTCAATTGGAGATGGAGCAATAATTGCGGCTGGTTCTCTTGTCACAAAAGATATTGAACCGTATAGTATAGTTGGAGGAGTACCCGCAAGAATAATTAAATATAGATTTGAAAATCAGGACGATATTGATAAGCACAACGAAATGATAAACAGACCTTATCAGGAACTTGGATATGGAGATCATTTGCTATTATCAGATATTGAAAGTGATAATAATTAAATAATGCATAAAGATAAACAACATTTAATTACCTTGAACTTACTACTTAATTAATATGGTACTGAGTTACTTTTAAATAACAATATAATTTAAATAACTTTTTTTCAAGTGATGAAAATGCAGAACAAAATTAAGAATCATATTCAAATGCAAAGATCTTATTACATGATTCATACTATCAACGTTTATAATACAGCGATCAACAACTTTGTAGAAAGTATTCAAAATAAAAAATGATCTTAAGTAGTCTGCGGAATAATGAAATTAGTGTATGTGAACGCACAAATGAAATTTGATGAAAATCCTTATAATTACAGCATCTTTCCCTCCTGAACCTCTTGTAACAAGTATTTTATCGCATGATATTGCAAATAAATTATCAGAAAATAATGAAGTTACGGTTCTTTGTCCCAAACCTACAAGACCTTTTGGTGTAGATTATAAAACCCATAGCTTTCATGATAATGATTTCTCCTTTAAACGGATTCAATTATTTTCATATACATCGCCACAGTTTAGTCTTTTAGGGCGATTCAGGGAATCATACAGTATTGGCAAGAGTTGCCAATCTTATATAAAAAAAAATCATTCAAATATCGATGTTTTGTATGTCAATACTTGGCCGCTTTTTGGCCAGTTTTTTGTAGTCAAAGCTGCAAAAAAGTTTGATCTGCCCGTTGTAATTCATATACAAGATATCTACCCTGAATCACTCCTGGGAAAACTACTAATCTTTAGAAACCTTTTTTTCAACCTTTTATTACCTATTGACAAGTACATTCAACAATACGCTGTTAAAGTCATAACTATTTCACAGAGCATGAAATCATTGCTTATTAAAACACGAGATTTGGAAGAAGAAAAAGTTGATGTCGTATATAATTGGCAAAATGAAGATAAATTTATTGAATTTAGAAGGAACAAAGAAAAGAAATCAAGAAATTCTCTATTTACCTTTATGTATCTCGGAAGTTTAAATGTAACAGCAGCAGTTCACATCTTAATAATGGCATTTAGCAAAGCTGGTCTGACAAATGCCAGATTAATAATAGCTGGGGATGGCCCTGAAAAAAAAAAATTAATCGCACTTTCAATGACTTATCTAAATACGAATATTGAATTTTGGGAAGCTCAAGCAGAGAGAGTTCCTGAGATACAGGATCAGGCAGATATATTGCTACTAAACTTAAGCAAAGGAGCGGCACAATTTGCGATGCCATCAAAACTACCAGCATATTTATTTTCACAAAAGCCAATAATTGCTTCTGTCGATGAGGATAGTGATGTAGCAAAATCTATAATTTCGGCAAACTGTGGATGGATTATTCCTCCTGAAAATGTAGAGCAACTAGCTAAAAACATGCGAAATGCAACATCAATTCCCTCAGTACAACTTGAAATATATGGGAAAAATGGATTTGACTTTGCCATGAAGACACTCTCAAAAAAAACCAATTTGCAAAAAGTGGTCACAATAATTGAAAATTCGATTAAATTATAAATGCTATATTTGCATTAGAAAAATCACAACTACTTAAATTACATTCGATTAATTAAATCAAACACCTATGATACTAAGATTTGCAAAGTCATGTGATAGCAACTCCTTGGCTAAATTGCATCTGGATTGCGGAGAACATCAACCAGGAGGGTTTATGTTCAAATTGGGGCTTCCTTTTCTAAAGCTATATTACAAACTGCTGACAAATGAAAAAAACAGCGTAATAATAGTTGCTATAGACGAGGGCGGAAATCTCCTTGGTTTTTGCTCCGGTACATTGACCGCGGAGGAACATCTTAATAATATGAAAAGAGTCAGATTCAGAATTGGTTTTTCTATATTGCCAGCAATCATAAAATCACCTAAGATTTTAACAAATATACTGGATCGTGAAAAATACGTTCTCTTAAAAGATGGATCAATTCAGTTTGGTGTTGTCAGAGGTCCAAGAATTGAGTATTGGGCATGGAGGCATAATGAAAAAAATAACATGTCAATTCCTCTTCTTAAGACCTGGCTAAAAGTAGTATTTGAATTGGGTATAAGTTCTGTAAAAGCAGAAGTCGATACAGACAGCAAAAATCTACTGACTATTCATAAATTTTTAGGAGCTAAAGTCATTGAATATCTTGATATTAAAGATGGGCGAAAACGGGTTATTATTGAGTATACAAACGAGGACAAAAAAATTGTGAATACATAAAGAATGCAATTCCACTTAACAAAGTGAACCTTATCATACAGAATTACAACAAATAAAAATAAATTGAAGCATTAATAATAACCAAAAAATCCTTATTTATTCTTGATAGAAATACATCTAATAGCCTTTAATGGGTATTCTTTTATCATATCTGTCAGAAAAAAAATTTATAATTTCTATTAGGACAATATATCAAAAAACGAGAAGTCAATTGTAGTACTCTTTGTAAGTAAATAATAAAAACATTTGAAGAAGAGGCGACGAAAATTTTGAATAGATTGTTATTAAAATCGATAATTACAACAATGAAAGGTTTCAGATTAAGATTGCAGCAGGTTTTAAATTAATTTATGATTTCATGAATTACCTTGAAAGAAGAATGTATAAGCTCCTTAAGAAATAAAATACTAACACGTAATTTAATTTTTGATTCTGTGCTTAATCTAATTCTATATTAATATACACTTACTAAAAAAAAATAAAATCAAAATATTTGATTTTATTACTGCTTATTTTGACATAATATAATTCAAAAAGTAATAAATTCCAAAAAAACATAAGGTCCGATTGCACCTTTTCTATATTTATGAAAAATAAAAATAAAGTCTTGGTTCTTGGATATTTTGGGTATGAAACCAATCAATTAGACGGACAAACTGTCAAAACGCGAAATATTTATGAGTTGCTCAAATCAAAACAGGAAGAAATAGGATCTCTTGCATATTTTGACACACAAAAGTTTCAATATTCAAAACTATCATTTCTGAAAATGTTTGGAGCGATATTGAATTGTAACAAATTAATTTATTTACCAGCGCATCAAAACCTGAAATACATTTTTCCTTTCATTTTCATCATCTCAAAACTAAAGAAAATCGATGTAATTTACATTGTCATTGGTGGATGGTTGACTGAGTATCTGAAGCCAAAAAAAATGCATATTAAAATGCTTTCAAAGATCAAAAGTATACTCACCGAAAGTAACCAGTTGACTGATAATTTAAGCACAATATATAATTTCAACAATGTCCTTACATTCCCAAATTTTAGGATGCATACTTTTACACCTTCATTTCTCCAAAATCCAAATACCTTTAAAATTGTTTTTATGGCAAGAATTTTTCGGGAGAAAGGAATAGATACCGTTTTTCGGCTGGCAGAATATATTCATAAAAACTACGGGAATAAACACTCGATTAGTATTGACTTCTATGGTCCAATACAAGAATATGATTCAGACTACTTCCTTTCAGAAATTGAAAAATTCAGTTTTGTATCATATCAGGGTGTCCTAGAGCCCCATCAGATACATATAACGCTTGATCAGTATGATCTTCTTGTTTTTCCGACAAGATTTCCAGGTGAAGGTTTCCCCGGTACAATTATGGATGCTTACATTTCAGGCATTCCAGTGATTATTCCTAATTGGAGGTTTTTACCTGAATATGTTAACAATGGATTATCAGGGTATATATTTGAATTGGATAAAGAAGAAGATTTTTTTTCGTGTATCGATCATCTTTATAACGACCGGGCTCAGTTACTTAGAATGAAGCATGCCGCCTATGAAAAAAGCAAGGAATATTCATCAGAGTTTGCGTATCGCATATTGAAGAAATATTTGGTTGACGAATCTAAGTAATGAGATAGAATAAATGTCATATAATTTGTATCAAAAATAAAATCTAAGCCCGTCGCCCGTGTCGCAGGCATGTCTGAAAACTAAAACACCCGATCGCCCGTGTCGCAGGCCTGTTTGAAAACCAAAACGCCCGATCGCCCGTGTCGTAGGCTTGCCTGTAAACACGATCATTTAATCGCCCCCGTCGCAATATAACTTATAGAACCAGTTTTTTCTGCCGGTAATTTCAACGCTCCAAAACATGAATTGATCGTCTTAAAATAAATTTTATGTTTTTTGAAACATATATAAATCTTCGTCGTTACAATAAGAACAATCTAATATTGATACCTTTATTACTATGGAAACAACAATTGATCGTTTGCGATTTTCGCATTTATGGAACAGCGAATATTCAATATTTGTAAATCAGATTGCAGCAATATTTGGTAATTACGATGCCGACGCGCTACATCTTAAAAAAGCTTTCGGAAAACTCCTGAATGTGTTGCCAGACTTGGAAAGGGTAAAGGCACAGGAGCTTGGAAGTGCCAAAAGCAAACCATTGCAAGTGCTCGATAGCGAACGCGACACGTTGCACAATGCCATTGTTGCGCAAGTAAAAGCGATGGGAAAACTTAGCCTTACTTCAGTGGCTCCGCATGTTCTCGTAGTGAAACGTTTTCTGGATACTCATGGGCGCGACATTGCCAAAGCCAATTATAACTCTGCTACAGATCGAACAAACAAAATGCTTGCTGATTATGATACCAAAGCCGATGTCAAAACAGCCGTCGAAGCATTAAACCTGAAAATACTATTCGATCAGCTTCGTATTGTGAATGTGCAGTTTGCCGATTTGTTTTTACAACGTGGTCACGAGGAGGTCTCTATTGAGAAAATTGATATACGCGCCATTCGTACCAAAACCGATAAAGTGCTGACTTCCTTTTTCAATGGCTTTGAATTTTGCAGCGATGAATACGACGAACCTGACTATCAAACTCCTGCAATCGAAATAAACAACCTGGTTGCCTATTATAAAGCGCAGCTTAAAGCCCGCGCCACCCGCCGTAGTGAAGGAAATGATGTGAGCAAGGAAGATCCGATTGCCGGAGCTCCTATTTGATCAAATGCGAACTATTAATTCGAAAACAATAAGATAAGCAACTTAAAGGAGAAATATGTTGCTTAAGTATAGTGAATTAAATAATGGCATATTTCTTGAATTGAGACGATGGATAAATCTATTTCCTACTTTGCAAATCTCTGTGTCTTGGCGTGAACTTAAAGACAATGTCGCGCAATGACGCTAAGGCTGCAAAGAAAAAAATACGACATGAAACAATCGAATTTTTATAACGTATTCAAGACTAATGAATAATATTAAAAGATAAATAATAAACAATTCTATTTAACTAATTGACATGAAAGAACAAATACGTGATTTTGTTTGCAGAACAACCTTCAGCGACCCAAAAAAAATCAATGATAGTACACTTCTTTTTGATGAAGGAATTTTTGATTCGATGGGCCTACTAAATCTGATATCATTTTTGGAGAAAGACTTTAGTGTTAAAGTAGCAGATTCAGAGTTGGATGCCGCCAATTTTGGATCAATCAATGCGATTTCCTCCTATCTCGAAAGAAAATTAAAATAGAGGATTATGTGTGGAATTGCAGGATTTATTGATTCCGGAAAATCTATATCTGAAGCAGAAGGTGAGCCTATACTGAACCGAATGATGACCCGCATACATCATCGGGGACCGGATGATTGTGGATTATATATTGAACCAGGAATGGGTATGGGAAATGTTAGACTAAGTATAATCGACCTTTCAGGTGGTGATCAACCCCTATCCAACGAGGATGGTTCCTTATGGATTGTATATAATGGTGAGGTCTTTAATTATATTGAACTGCATGATGATTTGATTAAAAAGGGGCATAAGTTTAAAACACATTGTGATACAGAAGTGATACTTCACATGTATGAGGAATATGGGGATGCGGCACTTCAGTATCTGAATGGTCAATTTGCTTTTGCAATTTGGAATACAAAAAAGAAAGAATGCTTTTTTGCCCGTGACCGCGTTGGAATCAGACCTTTATTCTATGCAAATGTTAATGGCACACTGGTTTTCGGATCTGAAATTAAATCTCTTTTTGAGTTCCCCGGAATTAAAAGGCATTTTTCACCTGAATCATTAAAAGAGGTGTTCACTTTCTGGACAACACTCTCACCTCATACAGTCTTTGAAGGGGTTTCGGAGTTGCCTCCCGGACATTGTGCATTGTTCAAAGATGGCCGTTTGGAAATAAAAAAGTATTGGTCACTTCGGTATGCCACCACTTCTACCATGTTTAACGGAACTCCTGACGAGGCGCTTGATCAGTTCAGATATCTATTATCCGATTCAGTGGCACTTCGGCTACGTTCTGATGTACCTGTTGCAGCATATTTGAGTGGAGGATTGGATTCAAGTGCTACCACTGCACTAATTAAAAAGGTAGCTCCAGGTCATTTAAATACTTTTTCCATTGGTTTTGCAGATAATGTATTTGACGAAACAAAATACCAGAATGAGGTTTCGCAATATTTTCAAACAAATCATAAAAGCATCATATGTTCAGCTTTAGATATTGCAGATTGGTTTCCAAAGGTAGTGTGGCATTCAGAGATCCCATTATTAAGAACCTCCCCTGCCCCAATGATGGGACTATCAAAATTGGTCCATGAACAAGGAATTAAAGTAGTAATAACAGGTGAAGGAGCAGATGAAGCGTTAGCGGGGTATAATATTTTCAAAGAAACATTAATACGACAATTTTGGGCAAAACAACCTCAATCTAAAATTCGTCCACTACTATTGAAAAAGCTATACCCTTACCTTCCCAATATAACTCAGGCTAGCAATGGAATGCTTAGGATGTTTTTTGGTTACAGGCTTGAAGAAACTGAATCACCGGTCTATTCTCATTTTCTACGATGGCAAAATACAAGCAACATTCAGAAGCATTTTACGACGGATTTAAATGAACATCTAAAGAATTACAATCCAATCGAACAATATGCTAGAATGATCCAACCTGAGGTTGAAGGAATCTCGTCATTAGCGAAAGCTCAGTTAATTGAAACCAATGTTTTTATGTCTGGCTATCTGCTTTCGTCGCAGGGAGACCGCATGGCAATGGCAAATTCAGTTGAGGGTCGTTATCCTTTTCTGGATTACAGACTGCTGGAGTTTGCTGCTTCATTACCCGATGAATTCAAACTTAAAGGGATGAATGAAAAATTTCTGTTAAAGGAACTGATGAAGAATAATATACCTAAATCTGTTATAAACAGGCCTAAACAAGCTTACCGGGCACCAATTTTCGAAGCTTTTCTAGGCTCAAAAGTGCCGGATTATGTCAATGATATGCTCTCTGCTGACAGCATAATAGCATGTGGAGTTTTTAATTCTGAATCAGTAAGCAATCTAATTAACAAGATTAAAACAGCTCAAATTCCATCTGAGGTAGATAATATGGCATTAGTTGGAGTATTGTCAACTCAATTATTATTCAATCAGTTTGTCAAAGAGTTCAGACCTCTGAAAGCGTCGCAAATTTTAAAAGGCCAGGTAAGAAACAAACGAAGAATAAGTTAAAGTAGAAAATTAAGTGAATTGTTAAAACAGTATTCGAAAATTTCAATTCTCAGTACTAAAAAAATCTTCACATAAATAATTCTGATTCTATAAAAACAACTCTTAAAACGAGATAAAAAGATTAAAAAATGGAAAACAAAAACCAATTTTCACGAAATATCATTCAACTAAATGATATTGAAAATGTTGCTGATAATATTTGTGCCAAACTTAAGGAAGATGTTATTCATGTTTTGCGTCGCAAAGGTGGTGTTGTTGGTATTAGCGGAGGCATTGACTCTTCTGTCACGTTAGCATTAGCAGTCAGGGCTTTTGGCGCAGAGAATATAATCGGGGTTATGTTACCTGAGAAAGATTCAAATCCCGATAGTAGGATGCTGGCACAAAAGCTGGCGGACAAGTTTGGTGTCAAAACGGTTGTGGAAGATATTAGTGCCGCTCTTCATGGATTTCAATGTTATTCAAGACGTGACGAAGCTGTTAAACGAATTATTCCTGCGTATAACCCTCTAACAGATAAAATGAAAATTGGAATTCCGGTGGAAATCATTGAAAAAAATCTCCCCCCCGTTTTTCATGTTACCGTTATATACGCTAACGGAATGCAGGAAAATAAAAGACTTCCAGTAAATGAATATTTGCAGATCGTAGCCGCTTCAAACTTCAAACAACGCTGCCGGATGTCCATGCTTTACTATTATGCTGAAACACTTCACTATGCAGTATTGGGTACTCCAAACAAACATGAAGTTGAACAAGGTTTCTTTGTAAAATATGGCGATGGAGGTGCTGATGTTATGCCAATTGGAGATTTGTACAAGACACAGGTCTACCAATTGGCACATTATCTCGGAATTCCTGAAGAGATTATCCGCAGAACCCCAACAACTGACACCTACTCCGCTGAACAGACACAGGAGGAATTTTTCTACCAGTTGCCCTTTGAGGAAATGGACCTATTGTGGTACGGTTGGGAAAATAAATATGATGCTCAAGTGGTAGCTCAAGTTCTGGGATTTTCTGAAGATTTGGTCACTAAAAATTTCAAAAATTTTGAACGGAAACAGAAAACAACTGAATATCTTAGAATGGCACCAATCCGCGATTATGATTTCCCAGGCTAATTGCTAAGGTATTTTTGATTTATTGCTAATTAACATTCAAGTTTACGCGAATTACAAATCTGTAAAACATGAACATCTTCGATTTCTTGTTTGAAAATTCTTTCAGCCTTGAAAAAGATTTGATACTTGGGCCAAGGGAATCAAAATCATTTAAATCTATTTCGGAAGAATCCGTCAAACTCGCCAACTACTTAAGGAATAAGCTAGGTCAGGATAATAAAATATTATTGGTAGCCCAAAATAGTTCTTTTTTCATTGTATCATATTTGGGAATCTTAAAATCGGGTAATATTTGTGTTCCTCTCAATCCAGCAATAGAAAAGGAAGGTTTTGAGTTTATTAAGAAGAAAACTAAATCAGAAATAGGTTTTTTTTCAGAAATTGTCAAAAACAGACTTCAGCCAAATGTTGAATGCATAAGCGAACTAAATATTTCGGAGATAATTAATATCGAAAGCAAAATCTTACCATTGGAGCAAAATTTTGATGGAGAACGAGTTGCTGAAATTATCTTCACCTCTGGATCAACTGCTCTACCCAAGGGGGTGATGTTGTCACATAATAACATTATAGCAAATACAGACTCGATAGTGCAATATCTTGGTATAAATGAAAAAGATATTATAATGGTCGTACTGCCATTTTTCTACTGTTATGGTCTGTCATTGCTTCATTCTCATATCCGTGCAGGTGGGTCATTGGTTTTAAATAACAACTTTATATTCCTTGGATCAACTTTTAATGATTTAAACAAATACGAATGTACAGGGTTTGCCGGTGTTCCAAGTCACTTCCAAATTATGCTAAGGAAGTCGGATCTCTTTAAAAACACCAAATTTCCATACTTACGCTATGTTACTCAGGCGGGAGGAAAACTTCACAATCCATTTATCACCGAATTTGTAGAATCATTCCCTGAAGTTAAATTTTTCATTATGTATGGGCAAACAGAAGCTACAGCAAGACTCTCCTATCTTCCCGCTGCAATGCTTAAAGAGAAGCTCGGTTCTATAGGAATTGGAATTCCCGGAGTCGAATTAAAAGTAGTTGACGACGTTGGAAGGTCAATTGTTCAAGGCGAAACAGGAGAAATATTGGCCCGCGGAAAAAATATAATGTTGGGTTATTTTGAAGATTCTAAATCAACAGATGAAACTATCCGAAACGGATGGCTTTATACCGGAGATTTGGCAACTGTTGATGAAGATGGATACATCTATCTGACTGCCAGAAAAAAAGAGATCATCAAAGTGGGTGGAAAAAGAGTTAGTCCGAAAGAGATTGAAGAGGTAATTGTAACGATGGCAGGTGTGATTGATTGTAGTGTTGAGGCTATTGACGACGAACTTCTTGGTGAAGCCATTCAAGTTACTGTGGTTATTAACGAAAGCGGAAAAACACTAACTGCTGAGGATTTAAAAAAATTCTGCAGCACAAAGCTTTCAAATTTTAAAGTTCCAAAATATGTTGTTTTTAAAGAATCTATAATGGTAAATTCAACTGGTAAGAAAGTGAAGCCGATTTAAAACCAATTCTTTATAATCACTAGTAAATAAATAAAATATCACAAAATATTATTACATAACAAAACTATATTTAATATTTCAAAATAATTATCAGCGATACCAACCAATAAAATAACTTCATTCATTTTATTCAGTAATGAAAAAAATCTATTACAAAATTATTACAGGCCAAAAAACGAAGCTATTTACTGATAAGGAATGAGTTAATAATTATTAAATCCACCTAATTGTCCATACATTACATTAAATTTCTGATACTGTACCACTTTATCAATAATTTTCACTGACTAACATTAAAAATTATTTAATAATATTTGAAACTTTATTTAGCGGAATAAGTATACAACAAAATAGTATTGAAAGTTTAAATTAAATTCTATGAAAAATTTCTTTTTATTTGGGGTGTCTATACTTTTAATTTTGGATTTCTCGTCATGCAGATCAACTAAAAGCATGAAATATTTTCAGGATCTGAATAGCGAAGTGCAAAATGGCAAACCTTTAAAGGCTCCTGATTATTTGATCAGAGCCGATGACAATCTTTATGTTGATGTTCAATCCATGAATCAAGAGGTAAGCCAACTTTTCAGTACATCAAAATCAAGTGGTGGATATAGTGGAGGAACACAATCGGAGTTTGGCCAGGTATCCAGCCAGTATTTGAACGGTTATCAGGTTAATCAAAGGGGTAAGATTCTGTTGCCTGTCATTGGTGAGGTTAATGTTTCAGGGCTCACTGAAGAAGCTGCAAGAGATTCGGTACAGAAGAGAGTCGGGGAGTATTTTAAGGATGCAACTGTAAAAGTAAAGATAATGACCTACAAGGTAACTGTTTTAGGTGAAGTGAAAAATCCTGGCGTTTATTACAATTACAATAAAAGTATGACTATTCTCGATGCTTTAGGATTAGCCAGTGGAACCACAGATTTCGCCAGTTTAAAAAAAGTTCTCGTGGTAAGAACAACAGCTACTGGAAGTAAAAGTTATCGTTTAGATTTAACAGAAAAGAGAATGATGACATCCGATGCATTTTATCTGCTTCCAAACGATGTATTGTATATTGAACCAGACAAATATATAAACAGTTCTCTTAACAACTCTAAATTTTCATTAGGTCTTACCGCAATAACAACAACCATATTGATCCTGAGTTATATAAACAAATAATTGATTTCAACCATCATAAGACTATGAGACAAGAAGTAGATAATATTATATATTACCCGAAACAAAATAATCAGTTCGATTATAAAAAATTATTTCTCAGTATTATCCGTATTTGGTACTGGTTTGCTATTTCCATATTTATTGGGATTTTTGCAGCGTGGTTGTATATACGCTATATGCCAGCTGAATACAGTATTCGCTCATCCTTGATTGTTAATGAATATGAAAGCGGTATCAAGCGATTAAGTTTATCACAGAATAGCCCCTACGAACGGAATATAGATGTGCTTGGTCAGGATCATGCAGGAAGAATCAAATCGCATATGCTTAGTTTAAGTACACTTCAGAGTCTTGGCTGGAATGTGTTCTGGTATCAGAAGACTCCCTTATATGATAAGGACCTGTACGGAAATGAACCTTATAAACTAACGTTGTTGCCCAACAAAACAAATTTAACAGATGTCAATGTTCTAATTTCAGAACTTTCCGATTCAGAATTTCAAGTTGATGTAAATTCAAATTTGCCCAATCGAAATATTCGGGTAAAGTTCACTTCATCAGGAAAATTTGGAGAACCTTTTGAAAATAATTATTTTGGTTTCACAATTGAAAAAGTGGGTGGAAGATTAGCCGCGGGGAAGAAGATTTTTTTTGAGATCAAAAATTTAAATAATTTGGCATTAATATTTCAAAAAAAATTGACGGTAATAGCAAATGAAAAAAAACCGGATTTGATGGAATTGATTCTTGCTGAGAACAACGCTCAACGTGGAGTTGATTTTTTAAACAGATTAGAAAAGACATATATCGAATATGGTCTTGACGAAAAAAATAGTGTAGCTGAGAATACAATTAAATTTATTGACGGTCAATTAAAAAGTGTGACCGACTCACTTTCAGATTCGGAAAGCCGATTTACAAATTTCCGAGCCAGGTCGCAATCCTTAGATCTTAATCAGGAAGGCGGAATTGTAATGCAAAAGCAGGGATCATTAGAGTCTGAAAGAGCAGTTCTCGAAAGCCGATATGATTATTTACGTAATCTCCGAGATGTCATGAATGATTCAAAACAGATGAAGCAGATCGTTGTTCCATCTGTATATGGAATCACTGATCAAACACTGAACAATTTAGTAGCAAAATTAAGCGACTTGTATAGCAGACGAACTGTTCTTTCATTTTCCGCTCAGGAAAAGGCTCCATCTATGATATTATTAGATAAAGAGTTGCAACTTACACATAGTATGTTGACCCAAAATATTGAAGCGCTACTTTCAACAACAGAAACAGATCTACGAAATCTTAATCGTCGTGTCGGTGGATTTAGTTCTCAGTTATCGCTTTTACCCAGGACAGAGCAGCAATTAAGTTCGCTTAAGCGCAGCCTTGAGCTGAATAATGAATTATATACTTATCTTTTAAAAATGAGGGCTGAAAGTGCAATAACTTATGCATCTAATCAACCCGATGTAAAAGTTTTGGATCCTGCACAAAATGAAACATCAAAACAGACTAGTCCAATTTTAATAATCGATTACATATTCGGTATAATGTTGGGCTTTTTTGTTCCGTTTGCCTTTGTTGTGTTCAAAGATTATTTTAAAAATTCAATTCAAACAAAAGAAGAGGTTGAAGAGCTTACTAAGTTACCAGTAATCGGAACAATTATCCACAACAAAGGTAAAAGTGATCTTGTTGTCCTTGAGAATCCACGATCAAATATTAGCGAATCATTCCGTCTGCTCAGAACCAACTTAAAATACATTCTTACAGGAAACGATAAGAAAGTTATTGCTGTCCAGTCTACCATTGCAGGAGAAGGAAAGTCGTTCGTTTCTATAAATCTTGCTTCCATATTGGCGATGAACGACCTTAAAGTATTACTTGTCGGAGTTGATATGCGTATGTCAAGTCTTCACAGAATTCTAAAATCAGACAATAAAAAGGGGCTCAGTACTTATCTTAGTAATAACGATAAATTTGGAGATATCATCGAAACTACGGCGATCAAAAATCTTAGCTATATCTCATCAGGACCAGTGCCTCCCAATCCAGCTGAATTACTTGAAAGTGGAGCCTTTGAACTTTTTATGGAAGAAGCCAAATCCAGATTTGATTTTATAATCCTTGATAGCCCACCAGTCTCGTTGGTAACTGATGGGATTATTACAGGACGTCATGCTGATGTCAACCTTTTTGTGTTGCGTTTCCGTTACAGCAGCAGGGAACAGATTAAGTTTATAAATGAGCATGATAACAAAAAAACAATTCCCAATCTTGTCCTTGTTTTAAATGATGCAACGAAAGAAAATTTTGGCGAAGGAAATTACTATAACAGTCGGAACAAGGGCTATTACGGCGAATAAATCAACTGGATTCCGGGTATAATATAATTACCCGGAATCCTCTTAATCAGCTTTTGTCAGCTGACAAGAAATTTAGATTAAATGTTATTAATTCTTTATCTAATTTCATCATCGCAATGCAAATCTTAATTTGGCATACATAAATTACTTGAGTCACCAGTATTACCGATGTATTACGCGGTCAACTTTTTCCAGAATTATTATGTGTAAAATATCCAACAAAGCATAAACACTTTTTAAAATGCGACATTGTGATATACAAGCAATTGCTTATCCTATTTTAGGATACGATATTGATTTCGAATATTTCAAAAGCTTTATTCCTACATACAAAAATCTTGGATAGTCAATCGATGGATGAAATAGGGCTTGTTTAATTGGGATAAACAATATAATACTATTTATATATAATATTATATTTGTAAATAAACACTTAAATACTTAAAATAACAACTATTCCTGATAATGAACATAGATATATCCCTAATGTATCATGATGTATTTCATAATGATATAAAAGAAAGTGGATTTCAGAACACAGGTGCGATACCCTATAAAATAAAAAGTGCTGATTTTGAGCATCAGGTTCGCAAAATCGCAGAGTATTTTGAGACCAACCAACTTGATAAAAAAAGGTTAGCCGTCACTTTTGATGACGGTGGAGAATCATTCCATTCCATCATCGCACCAATTCTTGAGAAATATGGTTTTAAAGGCTATTTTTTCGTAACAACCAACTTTATAGGAACTCAGGGATTTCTGAACAGAGATCAAATCATCGATCTTCATCACCGTGGTCACTTCATAGGAACTCATTCACATACTCATCCAAAAAACATTGCCGAACTACCTTATCCTGAGATAGAAAGAGAATGGACCAATTCGGTTGAAATACTAAATAATATTATTTCGGGAAAGATAAAAGTGGCCTCAATCCCAGGAGGGTTTTATTCCGCACAATCAAGAAAAGCACTCTTGAAAAACGGAATTGAGATGGTTTTTACCTCTGTCCCTACAAGAAAAATAAAATTTGAAGCCGAAAATCAATCTATTTTAGGACGATTCACCATAAAAAAGGGAACAAATAATAAGGAGATACTCCGACTATTAAAAAATAATACAGTAAGTCAGTTTTATGAATTCGCCAAGTGGCGTGGATTAGCACTTATCCGGTCAATGCTTGGGAATAATTACTATGTTATCAGGGAAGTCCTGCTCAAAAACCACAAATAATATGAAGATTTCAGTAATATGTCCGGTATATAATGAGGAGAAATACATCAGTAACTGTATTGAATCTTTATTAAAACAGGATTTTGAATGGAATGACTCAGAAATTCTACTCATTGATGGGATAAGTTCGGATAATACCAGACTAATCATTGGAGAATATATAGAAAAATATCCGTTTATAAAACTGCTGGACAATCCCCAAAGAATAACACCTGTATCTCTGAATATTGCGATTCGAGCGGTCAAAAACGATATTATTTTCCGGATTGATGCGCATACGACCTATCCCCCTAATTATTTTTCAGTCTTATCAAAGCATTTAGTTGATTTAAAGGTTGATAATGTAGGTGGTGTTTGCAGGACACTTCCAGGAGGACAAGGTTTAGTCCCGGAATGTATAGCGAAGGTAATGAGTTCAATATTCGGCGTGGGAAACTCATTCTTCAGGATTGGAGCAAAAAAAATAATGGAAGTAGACACTGTTCCTTTCGGATGCTTCAGACGAAGTGTATTCGATCGCATAGGATTTTTTGACGAAGAGCTAATACGGAATCAGGACGATGAGTTCAATGGTCGCATCATCAAAAACGGGGGTAAAATTCTTCTTATTCCTGAAGTAATTATTGACTATTTTGCACGGGATAAAATATCGAAATTTGCAAAGATGTTCTATCAATATGGTTTGTTTAAGCCACTGGTCAATCAAAAACTTGGAACAGCAGTAACAATGCGTCAATTTTTCCCATTGGTCTTTGTTTTATTACTAATAACTGTATCTCTATTTACCGTATTTCAGTTACTGTCATATCAGATTTTATTACTTGGAATAAGCGTTTACCTTATTTTAGCTTTTGCGTTTGCAATCAAAGAAGGTGACAATATCAGGCAAATATTGCTTTTACCAATTCTGTTTTTTACTCTGCATATTAGTTATGGCTGGGGATACCTTAGGGGAATTATCAGATTTGTTATTCTGAAGAAATCAAATGCTAATGTAGAGATAAACAGGTAATATTTATTCATTAAATTAGATTTTATATACTCAACTTATGTAATCAAAACAGTTTCAAAGACAATGTATTTCCATGTTTGAAACAGAAAGCCTCTTACCTGGATCGTAAAAGGCTTTTTTTATGAAAATTATGATACAGCACGAAAATATGCTACAATACTAACATTATTTGCCATTAAGAAATATTAGCTTGATTCACAATAAAAACAGATAATAATGATCAGTCAGAAAGAAATTGTCGAAGCTCTTTTAATAAGGCGAATTGAAGAATCTTTTTTGGAACTTTTCTCGCAAGGGAAATTAAATGGGACTATACATACATGTGTTGGTCAAGAATTTTCAGCTGTTGCATTTGCAGGTACATTGAATAAAAAAGATTTCGTTTTTTCGAATCATCGCTGTCATGGTCATTATATTTCCTTTACAAAAGATTATACGGGATTACTGGCGGAGCTATTAGGGAAAAAAACCGGCGTATGTGGTGGAGTCGGAAGTAGTCAGCATTTGCAAAATGGCAATTTTTATTCAAATGGGATACAAGGAGGAATAGTTCCACTGGCTGCAGGAATGGCTTTAGCAAATAAATTACAAAACAATAACAATATTGGAATTGTCTTTATTGGCGATGGAACATTAGGAGAGGGTATATTGTACGAAACATTAAACATAATTTCATTATGGGAACTGCCTCTTTTAGTAGTTTGCGAAAACAATTTCTATGCGCAATCTACAATGCAGAAAGACAACCTTTCCGGTGATATATTAAAGCGAGCAGACGCATTCTCAATTAAAACATTTGAAAGTAACACTTGGGATATTGATAACTTATTCAATGCGGCAAAATCGTCCATTGAATTTGTAAGGGAGAACAAGAAACCGGCATTTCATCTTGTAAACACCTACCGTTTAAATCCTCACTCAAAAGGTGATGATAACAGGGATCCCCAAGAAATAAATAAATATAAAGAGAAAGATTTTTTGGTCAAACTTTCTAAAGAGGACTCAACAATCTATGATAAATATTTAAAAGAAATCAACATCAAAATTAGTAATGCCCTGAACGATATCTATGATGAGGACGAATTATCTTTATCAGATTATTTAGGTGAAAAACAGATCGTAAATACAAATAAATCTTGGAGTCCAATGCTGGTTATGAAAGACCGTCAAGTAACGCTTCTTAATAATTTTTTTGACGAAACCCTAAAGGCCAATAAAAAAACGATCTTTATAGGAGAAGATGTCAAATCACCCTATGGGGGTGCATTTAAGGTAGCGAATGGACTGTCTGAAAAATATCCACACCAAGTATTTACAACTCCCATAAGCGAAGCTGCCATTACGGGAATTGGAAACGGACTTGCATTAGGTGGTTACAAGCCATTTATTGAAATAATGTTTGGCGATTTTATATTATTGGCACTTGATCAAATAATAAATCATGCTTCCAAGATACATCATATGTATAACAGGAAGATCAGATGTCCTTTAGTGATTCGTACCGCCATGGGTGGAAGAAGAGGTTACGGACCTACTCATTCACAAACCTTAGATCGGTTCTTGATTGGCATTGACAATGTTAAGGTAATAGCTTTAAATACATTAATCAATCCTTCTATAATTTACAAAACGATTCATGAGGAAATTGATCCTGTTATTGTAATTGAAAACAAATCAGATTATGGAAAATTTATTGGGGCAGTAAAAGCCGTCAATTATAGGTTTCTGGTTAACAATGACAAATATCCAGTTGTAAAAATCAGTCCTTTATCATCCAGGCCCAACATAACAATTGTAACCTATGGAGGAATGGTTGGTGAGGTAGTGGATTGCTTAGCCGGGTTATTTTATGAGAGTGGTTATAAACCTGAAGTTCTGGTCTTAACAAAGATAAATCCGGTTGATTATGCGGATATTATTAAATCTATTGGAATCACAGGAAAGTTGGTCGTTATAGAAGAGGGAAGTAGTATTGGCGGATTGGCTAGTGAAATTATTTCAAGTGTCGCCGAATTAATTTCATTCCCAATAACAAGTCTGAAAATCGGAGCACTGCCAGTTCCTATCCCATCGGTTAGGTCATTGGAAAATCAGGTCCTTCCAAGTAGCAAAATCATTATCAACGCAATTAAAGAATATTTCAAATGAAAATATTACAAGAAATAATTATTCCGCAAGAGTCAGTAAATGATGATAAAGTAGTTGTATTGGACTTGTATTTTAAAAATGGAGATATTGTTAAAAATGGAGATCTAGCCCTTGAATTTGAAACATCCAAGGCAACACTATCACTTGAAGTACTACAGGAAGGTTATATATTTTATGACTGTGAAGAAGGAGACGAAGTTGCTGTTGGTTCTATCGTTGCTAAAGTATATGACGTAAAGATCAGAAGTGAAGAACTCACAATAACCCCTGAAAAAATAATTTCTGAAAATAAAACATTTTCACCTCCAATTGAAGAAAGCGAGGTTGATATTGACTTGGGCACTATCCAAACTACTATTTTCTCGAAAGAGGCAGAATTACTGATGCAGGAAAATGGACTGAATAAGAATGATTTTAAAGAAAAAGATTTCGTAAATGCAAATGATATAATTAGTTACCTGAATCTGCCTGTTGATAAAATTGAACACACAAAAGAGGTGACGAAAACCAAACATGAGCCCATCAATATTTTAAATAAAAATGTTCATTTCGAAAAGATATCAATACAAAAAAAACGCGAAATAGAATATTTGTCCGCAGTTCAATCTTATGGGTTAAATAGTTCGGTTACAGTATATGTTGAAATAGAAAAAGTCAGAAATTTTGTGAATAGCAAAATGACCCTCCTTAAAGGATCATTTTTACCAATCATCACCTACGAATTAGCCAAGTTATTAAGAAAATACCCCAAAATAAATTCCTATTTTGAGAACGATATGGTTGTTTACTATAATGACGTCAATATTGGAATTGCGATCGATATGGATAAAGGTTTAAAAGTCCTTAAAATGCCGAAAACCGATCAGCTTAGTATTTTAGAAATCGAAAGATCTATTTTAGATATATCCAGAAAATATTTTGATGATAAAGCCACCGTTAACGACGTATCGGATATTACATTTACAATTACAGATTTATTCAACTCCGGCTTAGCATCATTCGCACCACTGATAAACAAGCATAATTCAGCTATACTAGCGATCTCTTCAGTCGATGAAAAATTGCAGCGAATTAATTTAACGGTCACATTTGACCACCGAGTAACCGAAGGTAAATATGCAGCAAATTTTTTATTCGAATTAAAAACCAGAATCGAGAGCTACTTTAATGGGATCGTATTGGAAGAGAAAAGTAAAGATCAAATCAAGTGCTATAAATGTACACGAAAATTAAATGACCAATTGTACGGTAAGAAAATTGTTTTTTTTAAAGTAATGGATACGAACGGAAGTGATCAGGTTCTTTGCAGCATCTGCTATGAAGGATTTTAATAAAAGACTTCACAATCTACGAATAGATCATTCAACAATTAAATTTTAATGAGTGAAAATATGAATGAAATTAAAAAGATTATCGCTTTTTTTCTGAGCATTGACGCAGAACAAATCACGAATGAAACAGTTATTGATAACTCTGTTTTGCAAGGATCTGTTAAAATACATATGATGTATGGCGACCTTGCGGAAAACGGTTATAAAGTTGCTGATTATTCAAACATCAAAACATTTGGCGAATTGTTGTCAATCTTAAAACTTTCCGATAATACCAATAATGAAAGTGAAGATACTGCCCAAATTAATTCCCTGAAAAAAGAGAGAACGATAATTGAAAGGGATAATTCAAATGGTCAATACTCAAAGAATTACCCAACTGGATTTGGTGTCGATATTCTTCAGATAAGTAAATTACCGCATGTTGATGATTTCAGAGAAAGCAGTTTTTACACTGAAAACTTTAGTCTAAGCGAGTTTTCGTACTGTCTGTTAAAAGCTGACCCCTATAAGTCTTTTGCAGGAAAATTTGCTGCAAAAGAGGCCATCGTTAAGGCAAATAATGATTTTAAAAACAAAAGTTTTAAAGAGATTGAAATACTAAATGACGAGAGTGGCAAACCCTATTTCAACAGTTTTTCCATTTCTATCTCACACGAAGATGATTATGCAATTGCAATAGCCTCTTATACTAATAATACAATTAATGAAAACAAGGCGGAAATTAATATGTTAAATCAAAATCAGCTATTAAAGTTGGAGCAAATCTTAAATAATATCAATAAAAACACAAACTCAAATTATTTAAAAAAATCATATAAAGGCTTAATATTAATATCATTGATACTTAATATTCTCGCAATTTCTTATATTGCTTTTAAAACTTTTCTTCCTTAATACAACTAAATAGAACTTAAAAAAGAACGGTCTATCTATATTACCAACTAAACATCAAAATCCGGCATCCTTAACAAATGGCCTGTAGCATAGATGATTATTGGTCAATCTGATTGAATAAACCAGGTAACATTCGCCCCCAATTTTATGCTCACATTACAATGAACTACTTAATCAGAAAATAAGTTTGAAAATTGCTTTTGATATGTTATTTACGGATTTACATTAAATTGTTTAAACCCCTTATTTTTTATCTAATTAATTGAATGTGAGAAAAGGAACAATCAATCTCTAACAATCTGTAGATTAACCTTTATAGGTTGAGAAATAAGTAATTTTCGGCTTTTATAATTGCTAGATCTTTACTAAATTACTGGAGAATATTACAAAAATGATCGCAAAAATTGAAAAGAACCAGCAATTGGAAATATTCAAAATCCCGCTCAAACATTTCATCAAAGAAAATCATGAACTTGGGATTGCTGTCAAAGAAGATCAATTGGGAACAGTTTGAATTCGATTTAGGAATCTATAGTGTGAAGATAATGGCAGGCCTTGAATTCCTGTTAGGACCATCGCAGGAATCATCCGTTTAAGGCGGATATTCGATGAAAGCGACGAAAGTATTTTGGATAGATAGGTCTAAAATCCATATTGGCAATACATTTAAGAGAATGTTTACTTCCTGCATGAACCGCCTCTTCACCGGACAGAATTGACCAAGTTCCGTTAACGGAAAGGGGAAATAGGTTCGGGGCAACTATTCAAAATTTTGGTTCAATTATTCCCCTTTAAAGGAGTACATGAAGATGAGGTCTTGCTTGACACAATCGTGCAAGTGAAGAAGATCATAACCTTCCCGGCTGATGTTAAATTGCAGAAAAATATCATTGAGAAATGTAAGAAAGTAGTTTACAATGAAGGGATAGATCTGAGACTGACTTATAAGCGTGAGTTAAAACAATTGATGATAGACCAGCGTTTCCACAGTCATCCAAGGCGTAAAAAGAAAGCTAGGTCAGCTGCACGCAGGATAAAAGTTATCACAGGCAGGATTGTCAGGGATATTGACAGGAAGATGGAAAGCGGCATTAAAGAAAAATACAAAGCCCTGTTCACTATTTTCAATAAAGTATTGGCACAGGAGAAAATCATAGGGGACAAAATTTACAACATACACTTGCCATATGTGAGGTGCTTTGCCAAAGGGAAAGAGACAAAAAATATTAGATGAACAAGCTGATTGGTCAATACCCAAATGCCAGCGGCGGGATTCAATCTAAGAAAAATGCTTCAGCGATTAAAAGCTGAAGCACTGAATATTTTTGTCCAATTTATCTGGCGAATCTTTGTCCAGGTTTGGAATCCAAAATATGCATTTTAAAAATTAAGGGGTTTTTCACGTTCGACTAAATTTGATATTTCGGTGTAGTTGGTTCTTCGTCATATTTGGGGAAGTATTACCCGGTTTGAGACAAAATTACCTTTCTTCGCAGCAGTTCAAAGCTGGCCCTACCATACATTTGCCGTTTAATGCTCTTAATTCTGTTTACATGGCCTT
>Ga0209585_10000013_pt1 | contig 69314 bp, 66 predicted proteins | sample NGEPerone_FD_185491 | JGI IMG/M metagenome (GOLD analysis project Ga0209585, IMG submission 185491) | Arctic peat soil microbial communities from the Barrow Environmental Observatory site, Barrow, Alaska, USA - NGEE Permafrost154B-one... | ecosystem: Environmental > Terrestrial > Soil >... | reverse complement strand
AAGACCAAAAAATAGCTCTTTTCATTGCAGTCTGAAGATTGCCTAAAATACAGAAAGATCAAATTACGCTTTGGTAAGAAAAATTTGACTGAAGAATATTAAAAAAACGAATTTTTAGAACCTCCCTCAATCAAATAAACAGAATAGGCTATACCCTTATTTCCTATTCTAACGGACCATTACGCATCTCATCAAAAAATGGGGTTCCATTTTCTTCAACACATTTAGCGGCATACAAGTACATCGCAGCACTCCAGGTTTGCCAATCCTGTCCCATGGGCTTGCCATCCTGGGCTTTTATCCATTCGTTAAATCCAAATTCGACGGTACCGGTGCTGGAAGTTTTTATACATTGTGTAAGCGCCAGGAGCTTTTCTCTTGCTAGCGAGTATCTTTTCGCAGCAACCAGGGCAGCTACATAGAATCCGCATATAAATGGCCATATTCCACCATTGTGATAATCGCCGGGATTATTAAACAACGAATAGCGGGGAAGCCAGTCGGAATCTTCTGGTTGAATATAAGGGAAGAAATTAGGAGGAAGGGCTACAGCCAGTTCACCTCTTTTTTGCATAGTTGCACACTCCTCTTCGATCCACGAAACCATCTCGTCAGCCCTGGAGGGTGATGCCATTCCGGAGAGAATGGCGAGGCTGTTACCAAGCAGGTCGAAACGCTCGCTGCTATAGATTTTATAAGCCCAGAAAGCATAGTAAGGTTTGTGTTTTACGACTAAACCTTCTTGTACATGATGGTGTGAATTGTCTCCTGAAATCGTAAAACGGCCCATTTCCTGACGCACCTTGCCGGCTCTTTCGTGCTTGCCTAAAATCCGCAGATAACTGTATACCAATGTATTCACAAAAAGTCCATAGCCGGTCATCCATTGTTCATCGCGCCAATCGCTTGTCGGCTGTTGAGCAATAAGGTAACGGTCAGATGGGCTTTGGTACTCCATCCACAACAGGGATTTTTCAACTGCTTCGTGAAGAAAATCTGTTTCACCCGTTACTTTTCTGAAAATGCCAACACCCAACAAAAACAAGGGAGTGGTATCACTGGCACCACGGTCCTCTTTGTTATGCACAAGCGAGGTAATATGACCATGTACCGTCTGATTTTTTGCCAGCGTTTCCAATACCCTTCGAATACTATCCAGCAGTTTTTGGTTCCCTGATACAGCAATTCCCAGTATAGAGAACATCAAATCACGGGTATAAGGCTCTGGATAACCCCAGCCGGCAGTCCTTGGAAGTCCATGAAATGGACCATGCGCGTTATGAAGCAGCACTTCCAGTGCAGCTTTTGTTGCGGCTTCAATCTCTTTTTTATCTTCTTCTTTCATGATATTAATATAAAAATGGATTGTAAGGCGGAAGAACTAATTCCGATGAAGTATGATTCTCTGTTTACTCCTCTGACTTCTGTTTTTTACTGTATTCCCAGTTTATCTTGCATTAATTGAACAAATCGTTTTGCGACAACCCGATAGTCAAAATTAGCTACTACGCGTTCCCTTCCAGCTGTGCCCATTTTCTCACGCAATGCTTTATCATTCATCAAAACCTGCAAATATTTTGCAATATCCTGAACATTTGCACGATAATCGACGGTGCGTGGAACCTGAAATACCACCTTATGGTGAGGTTCAAATCCCGATTCATTTCCAAGTGTAACTTCGTTGACAACGATTTTCCGGGCAACTTCAGCAAGAAATGCCGTTTCTCCATGAATAAGTGTATCGAGCATTCCCATGGCTTTAATGCTTAAAACCGGTTTTCCACATGCACCTGCTTCAACCTGTGGCATCCCAAATCCCTCAAGTCGTGAAGGGGCTGCATAGATATCGCACGCTCCGACAAGGTAAGGCATGAAACTTCGTGAAATGGTGTTGGTTTCGAAAGTGACTTTTTTATCAATACCCAAATCTTTAGCCAATTGCAAATCGATCAAGGTTTGATCTTTGGTTCGTTGCTGTGGCCAGACTTTGCATACATATTTCCAATCGGGTACTTTCTCATTAATAATGGCCAGAGCCTGCATCACCTCTTCCCCGCCTTTTGAGGCGGCATCGCCACCAACTGTTAAAATCATTAATTGATCAGGCGTAATACCCAAGGCCTTACGAACAGCCAATATTTTTGGATCATCTTTGCTGAATGGAGTAAAAGAATCGGTATCGCAACCAACAGGTAAAACGACTATTTTATCCCCGCTAATCCCGTCCCGGACGTACATCTCCTTTACCCAGTTGGAAGTTACCAAAATGAGTGGGAGTGCATTCAAAACGTCCTGGTAGTTTGCAATATAACCGTCAGCGACAAGCCATGGAACCGGTTGTACTCCGAACTTTTGCGGGTTAAGTATCAAATTGGGCGTGTAGCCCCAATACCCTACTCCAACTGCAACATCAGGTTTAAACCAGTGGTAGTACCACTCTTTTTCCTGCGCTGATTCATAGTTAACAGCATGAACATCAACGCCCATTTCAAGAAGTCCTCTGTAGAGAAGGTCTCCCTGGGTTGCCAATCCGCCTGGTGAAGGAGGATATTCATACATCACTAAAACTTTCATTATAGCAAATTATTTAAAGTATACCATTAACGGTAAATGTTGATTTAAATATAAAAGATTGTCAGCCATTAATTGTAAGCCATCTTTTTGCATCGTATGGATCAGTAAATTGCCAGAATGCTTCGGAACGTGGTGTTGTTTCAGCTTCCCAGCTAGTTATTTTAAAGCCATAGGTTTCGGTCATGATAATATATTTTCGAAACCAGATTCGTTTTGTCAAAAGGCGACAAATATTCGCGTTCCCGACAGGTATCGGAAAATATTTTTTATCACCGTCCTCGTATGCAAAAGTCCATAGTTTGTTGGCAGTAATTTTACCTGCATACCACAGATTAATAACCGCTTTACTCACTTCCTCGTGCCTGAGATGCCGGGTATACTCGCCTGTTGGATTATGGGAAATGATAAGGTCAAAATGCTTCTGAGGCAATAAATCAAGAATTGCTCCCTCCACTACCTTTTCATCCAGTGGCACTTGATCCGGACCGTCATCAAGGTCGCCCATAATTCCCTCTGCTTTAAAGATCTTCAATGCATCATAAAACTTAGTTGCCCGTTCTTTATCACTTTTCCTACTTAGACAGACGATAAACCAATTCCAGGACGGATGGCTCAGCATAGTGCCACCTGCCCACAATGTTTCATCATCGGGGTGAGCCACGATCACGGCAACATTTTTTATTTTTTCATCGTCATGATTACCTGTCTTAAGAAGATATCGATTCATTTAAAATGTTCTTTTACAAAAACATTCCTCTGAATCTCTGACATTTTATCAGCAGGTTTAACTTCAATTCTAATCTTATCGAAGAGATGGTTTTCTTTTAGCAGGTTCACTAGTTCACTTTTGGCATCAGTGGGCCCGAATAGAATAACTTCATCGTTATCCAAAATCAGATCACCAAGTTCTTTATAATAAGATGAAAGTTGACGTTTCTCTTTATTAAGACTGTGACTTTCGTCTTTATACACAATTTGTTTGTCGGCGTCGGCCAGAACTTCAGGTTGTGATTCAATCGTATGTGTTTCAATCGTGCCATTTATTATTTTGACCAGATGGGCCGTTGAATGATCCATCCATATGCCTAATTGCTTTTTTGGTTTCATTTTTGGTATATTTTATATTTAATCGACTGATTGATCTTTCATATTCTGATTTGAAATTTAATGTTGGTATTTCTCCATCGTTAATCTTGCCATCAGGTAACTTACTGTTGATTCAGCACCCTGGTTGAGATTCACATTAAATTTCTCCAAACCGTCGTAACAACCTCCTGTACAAGGGTTATAAACGATCTGATGCAAGCGGTTTTCTCCCAGGAACCAGTTGAATGCCGTTTTCATTTTCAAGCGGTGTCCTTCATCATGAAAGACATCGTAAAATTGACTTAATGTCATAATGGTATAGGCAACATCGATGGGTTGTTCGCCAAATTTACCGGCTTTCTCCCCCTTTTGAAGCCAGTGTTTGTTGGATATGACTTCAATTCCGTTTTCGTTAAAGATGTGCGACAACAGAAAATTGAATGACTTTATGGCGATATTCTTATAAATTGTTTCTCCGGTTAACAGCCATGCATACAGCAGTCCTTCAGGCAATGTACTGTTGGCATAGGTAAGATAGCTTTCAAACCATTCCCACTTTTTGTCCGATTCGTGCTCGTACATCTCCACTAAACGCCTGGCAAAGGTTTTTATCAGCATCAGACTTTTGTCGGACTTTGAGCTAAGATGATAGTGATACAAACCTTTAATAGCAAAAGCCATCGCACGCGGGGAATGAACTGTTTCCATATGTTGCAACGATTTTTCAATCATTGCCCCGGCGTCAGAGATGATTTTTTCAGGTAACAACTCTTTTATTGTGAATAAATAGCCCAAAGCCCAAATAGCCCTTCCATTGGAATCATCCAAATTTACCGCTTCATTTTGATCAGTAAAATTGAGCCCCTTGTCCACATAATTGAGTAAATCACCTTTAGGCTCCTGACAGTATTTTATAAAACCAAGATATTTTTTTATGCTGTTTATATTCTTCTTGTCACCTGTAATCGCTAAATTCATACAAGTTGCGACCAGTGCGCGGGCGTTGTCATCCAGTGTATAACCTGAATTGATATCGGGTCGGTTTATTACTGAAAACTGAATAATCCCGGTTATGGTCGTCATCTCTTTCAGGTGGTTCAGATTGATTTCTGGAAGTTTATATCTTAAGGCATTTTTACTGCCTAAAATTTTAGAGAATAATATTGCATGTGCAACAGCAGAATTCTCCCAGGCTGTGGAAGCTATTTTCTGCAGGGTATTTATACCGATACTCCGTCGTAATTTATCATTGTTGAGCAGCCGCAATGCGGCGATAGCTAATTGATGTGAATTGCGAAAATCAAAAATAATTCCTGTATTCTTGGTTAGGAGCTCCTTTGCATGTGGAATTGGTGTAGAAATGATGGGGCAGCCACAACTCATCGCGTAAACAAAAGTACCGCTTACGGCCTGGTTAGGATCGCTGGAGGTAAACAAGTAAATATCTGTAAGTTGTAAATATTCAAGCAATTCCGGCAAGTCAACATATTTGTTAATAAACCGGACATGATCCTTCATTTTAAGTTGTTCAACTTTTTGCTCAAGCAAGTCGCGATATGCTTCTCCATCAGATTTCACTACTTCAGGATGGGTTTTCCCGATTACCAGAAATATAGCTTCCGGGCAATTTTTAACAATGGCAGGTAAAGCTTCAATCGTGGTTTCAATACTCTTTCCCGAACTTAGTAAACCAAAAGTGGTCAGCACTTTTCGACCTTTCAGCTTATACTTCAGCTTCAACGATGTTTTGCTTAACCGGGGTACTAAATGGGTGCCATGAGCTATCACGTTTATTTTTTGCTCCTTAACATCATAATCTCTGGATAGAATTCCGGCTGAGGTATTGGTCATTACAATAATCGAATCACATGCCGCTGCAATATGCTGTACATTTTTTTTGAACTTTTCATCTGGATTAGGCAATACAGTATGAAAAACAATTACAACCGGTTTTGAAAGCAGCTTAAGAAATTCGAGAAACGCTTGTTCCTGAACATGAAAAAAGCCAAACTCATGTTGGATCAATACAATTCCGATTTTCTTATCCTTATTTATTTTCTGTGCCAAATGTTTGTATTCGGCTGCGATGGATGTTTTAAGAACAAACTTCACTTCATCGGGATAGGCGTAAGTTGTGCCATTCGATTCCATTGCACAAACTTTAATCGAAAATGAATTGCTGAATTTATGATTGAGTACTTTTATCAAATCCTGCGAATAGGTAGCAATGCCGCATTCGCGTGGGGGATAGGAGGTAATAACCAAGATTTCAGCCAAATCAATTGAAGATTCCTTCACTGAATTTATTCCATCATTTGCAAGGCCAAACAACTCTTCAGAATTATTTGCCCCATTATCACAAATGTTTGATAACGTTATACTTTTCATTTTAATGAGTATTAATTACAATTCTGCCAATTAAGCAGCCATGTTCAACCTTTGTCATTCCGGTTTATGTTTTAAACGTCTTATCCGAAATGGTTTTATCTTAAGGATTGGAGGCATGGTATCACCCAATAAAAGGCCCCAGGGTTTTAGGGAATCGATATGATCGAAAATAAGTTTTACAATCGCAAGAAGTGGTATGGAAAGAAACATGCCCGAAATTCCCCACAAAGCATTTCCTACTAAAACTGCTACTATTGAGAAAAGGGCATTTATTTTCACTTTTGAAGCGACAATATAAGGAACAATGTAGTTGTTGTCTATTAGTTGAATGATATAATAGCCTATCATTATATACAACGGGTACCAGGTTGGTGAACCTGTGGCCATTGCGACCATCATAGGCAAAGCTACTGCCACGAGTCCTCCAATGTATGGAATCACATTTAGTATAGCGCCGATAACACCGAGCAAAATTGCATAGTCAATTCCAAGTACAAATAGAACTGAAGTATTCATTCCTGCTACAATTACAGCTTCTATTATCAGACCGGTCAGGTAGCGTTGAATCGTTGTTTTAGTTTGATTTACAATTTCTTTTACCTGATTTTGATCGCTTTTCCAAAAAAGCCGGCGAATAAACTCCAGGATCAGTGGCTGGTAATACAATATCAAAAAAATGTATAGAGGAAGTAAAAACATAACCATCACCCCGTTGCCCACTTTAACAAGGGTTTGTCCGATTGAAGCGGTGCTGAAATTGAGAAGATCACTTACGCTTTTCTTAATCCATTCGTGGATTTTGGTTGGGTCAATATCGAGGTAACCCGCTGCATAACTGATGGTTTGGTTGAGCAAATCGGTAAATTTATCCACAAGCAACGGCCATGATTCAGTGAATCGACTCGCCTGCGTGAACAAAAGAGCAACAAGTGCTGCAATCGCAATTGTTGTAAGTAGTAGTGCCAAAACAATTGACAAAACCCTGTGTATTCCAAACCGCACAAATAAATTAACGACCGGATGGAGCAAAATGGCAAAGATGATTGCGAAAACCAGCGGAACAATTATCCCCTGCAGGATATACAATATCGCTACAAACGCAATCAAACCAATCAAGAAAATGGATGTTTTTGCGTAAAAAGGGAATTTTAATTCTTGATCCATTGGTGTTATTAGAATTCGTTTCTTTTTTTACGAAGAATACGTTGAAAAATAAACTGTCCGATTGACTTAATTGTATCTGGGTTTTGACTGACAACATTTGTAACACCCAATTGCATTACCGAGGCCAGAAACTTTCTGACTAAATTGCCCGATGCACCGATCATTGCGATTTTTCGTGAAACGTAACCAGAGGCAAGACCTACCGCTGTACCTAAAATACTATCCATCAAATGAGGTGATGTAGTGATTTCATATAATGTATTCCTGAGTATATTAACCGGCTTCAGACTCTCGAACGCAAAATAAAATTGTTCTTTCAATAGCTGACCATCAATAGCTTGCTCAATCTCTAAACGTTGAATTATTTTTTTTAATTCGGTAGCTGAAGTAATATTTTCCATGTGATTTTATTTAAGCACCTGTTTAATGAAATTATTGCATACAATTCTTTTAACCCATTTGTGCAGAACAAAATGAAAAAATATTCCTGCAATACCATAAAAGGCAGCTACGACAAATAAACCGTAATAGGTTTTGCCAAGGATTTCGCCTAGCCAAAGTGCCAATCCCGCACTAAGAAAAAGCATAAACGATATAATAAGGACGGCAAAAATAGAATTAGGAACGAATGAAGAAACAACTTCCGAAGTTTTGTCCAGCGCCTTAAGCTTTATCAACTCAAAGCTTGATTTACCATATTCAGTGGTTCGTTCAATTAGTGATTCAATGATATTTGTAGTCTCTTCCATGGCTTCAGTCTTGATCATATTAAATAAAATAACGGGGCTTTTAATTTTCCGAAAAATGTAAAACCCCTGATGCAATCGTTAAAAGGAGTACAGTTTCTTCACTTGTATTCAGACTGTACTTTATATTTTCGTGAAGTGTGAGTAATTGCCCTTTAACAAGCGTTACAGATTCTTTTCGGGTATGAAGCATCAATTGCCCTTCAATTATCTGGAAGGTAATTGAATCATCCGATTGGAAAGATTGAATTTCTGTTCCGTCGTGCATCGCAGTAAGGACGATCTGCTTATTGGGAGTTTTCAGTAGAATCATTGCACTAAGTTCACCATTGGCCCAGCTTTGTTTGTGTTTCATTTTATCAACCAAGGCCGGCAAATTAAACATGAGCAATGAAGGATTTCCTGTATTACTATCCTTACTTTGAAGATAATTGGCATTAAACGTTACTTTTCCCATGATGCGATATTTTATTCCTTTTGTAATATTGGGTCCGCTCCTAAATTCCCTTTAGTTTTAATTTAAACCTAAACATGTAAGAGTATTAACTTTATATCCATGATTATTAAGGTTTTAAACAATAATATTCTCTGAAATCGTATTTTCGGAGCAGACCCAATACTTAAATTACTTTGCAAACAATTTAAATCTTTTCTGCTTGCTCTAATTTATCCTTCCCCTTTTGATTAAAAGCAGAAACTTCACCCTTCACTTGTTCAAATTTTTCAGAAACGGTGTCAACATATTCACTGAATTTTTCTTTCAATCCTTCTGCATAGTTTTCACCTTTTTTCAATATTCTTCTTCTTGTACGAGAGCCTTTGGTGGGTGCAAATAATATTCCTGCCAATGCGCCGGCGGCTACGCCAGCTAAAACTCCTAATAATACTTTTCCTGCGCTCATAATTTTTATTTTTAAAGTGATTAAATAATTACAGATACAAAGGTGGTTTTCATACCGATTAAAAGTGTTACACAATTCCCATTAAGAGTTACATCTTTCACACATTGACATGATATGACTTATTTAAGAAGTATATGTTTTACAAAGCGGGATCAGAGATCACCCATGGTTTTTAAATTTAGGTCACCAACAACCGTAAGATCTGTAAGTGTTTGTCCCAGTTGGTCCAGGTCATGATTAAATTCAATTTTGTATGAATTCCATTCATATTGATTTTCGCTGTAAACCGCTAGCTTTTTCTTCATTTCCAAATTTACATTTTCCAAACCGTTTAGTTTTTTCCTGTATATTGGATCTGGTTTCATTCCCCGCCTTTGCATTTTTACTTTTAATTCAGCAATGCGGATATCGTTGTTTCTGATTTTGAATTCAGACACTTTTTTAAATATTAACCAATCCTGGACATTTAACGCATCCTTCAACTCTTCGGATACCTCCTTCATTCCATCTTTCAAATCTTGTGTTGCCTCAGCTCTTTTAGCGATTGCATAATCAATTTTTCGGGCTTGAGTCTGACATCCACTTAAAATTAATCCTCCTATAACCATTGTTACAGCAAGCATAATCATCATTTTTTTCAATTTGCATCAGTTTGATTGTTTGGAAATTCTACGACTGGTTTAACAATGCCCGATTAATAATTGCCATTTAAAAAGCACTTTTAGCGACAGACTGTAAATCAGAATGCCGCTATAATCTTTTTCAGTTCCTCAGTTGTTTTACCAAGTCTGATTCGAAGTTTTCTAAACATCTCCTCTTTGTTTCCTTCTTCGAATATCAGGTCATTATCTGTTAAGATTGCAAATTTCTGGATGAGTTCACGTTTTTGCTTATCCCATCCTCTTTCTTCTTCAGCCGTATTCATAATTTTCGATTCTAATATTGAAGTATTTTCATACTACAAAGTTGCTATTCTAAAAGCCTATATGAGTTACATAATTGCATTGAAGATTTGCATTATTCACACTTTTTGCATTTAGATGTATTTATTTTCCTATTTGAAATGCGGTTTAAACTATCCTGTAAAAACCTTCATCATTTTTGCGGAAAATTTTTCTTTATGACTCGTCTTTTGTAGTGCGGACAAGACTAATGCCTGCAAAAAAGAATAACAGACCAAGTATTCCATAAATAATGAGTGCTTTAGTATCATTCCCACTACCATTGACAAATAATACAGCAGCATAAATAAGACCGCCTATTCCTAGAAGAGTAAGTATTGCCCCAAAGATTCTTTTAAGATTCATAATTTCTATTTTTAAATGTGTACATTCATCAGGTAACTAAACAGTCCAAATACCTTGAGAAGCCAAATAATTAAGGCAATCACCACGACAAGGTTGAAGATTCGTTTGATCTTGTGATCCATCGGAATGAATGTATTGATAATCCATAAAAGGACTCCAACAACAATAATTACAATTAAAATGTCTAAAAGTACCATAAAATGATGTTATAAGTTTGATTCAAAGATAACCTGCCAAATTCCGGCAACTGTTACACAATTGGAGGAAAAATTTACATCATTCACACATTCATATAAGGAAGAGATAGTGAGATTGAGACTATTGCATATACACGTTGAAAGTCATCGAGCGCCCAAATTGTAAAACTGTTCCTTGGATCACTTCCATATCATAAATTTCATCTGGAATTTCTTCTTTTGTATAAGCGAACGCCAGTCAACAAATAACAGGAGGCAGATTAGAAACAGCCCAACCAATAAACTTGCAATTGTCTTCCATGATAATGCTTCTTCTAATATACCGTGAGTGTGTTCTGCTGCATATTTGCCAATATTTACTGTAATGGCATCACTCGTAAATTTACCAATAAAAAAAGCAGGTATTATGTACAGTGGTTTTATTTTCGCCATACCAGCGGCCAGAAACAGCGGAGTAGTAGGAAGAGGTAACAAAGAGTAAGCAATAATTAGCACCTGGCTTTTCCATCCTTTTCCTTTCATTTTTTTTCCAAGAAATTCGACGTCTTCCGTCTTTGACTGTTTGAAAATTCTTCCAGCCAGTAACGGTATATATAAAGTAAGAATATATCTTCCCAAAATTGACCCGACAACTCCAATTGTGATAACCAACCAAATATTTAAGTCGAACAAGATCTGCAAAAAAATCATGATCGTAAAAGCTGGCGGAAAGGGAACAGGTACGACGTCAAAAAATAAAGACCCGATAAAAACCAATAAGTACTGCCACCACATATTCGTAATTCTTTACAAGCTAATTAATGAGGAAAAGAAATGTAAATACTCAAAATTACAAAGTAAATACTGACATTTTTACGGTTGAATGTACTATTCGGTGGCATTCTATTTTTCAGTAAGTTGCATATATACAAGAACTACTGCAGCTGCCGACATAAGTGTAAGGGCCGCGAATCCAAGGATATTTGACATTTTCCCATTGGTGTGTTTGCCCATTATTTTTTTGTTGTTCGAAATGTGGAGAATAATGGCAATTAATACCGGCGCAGTCAAACCATAAAGGATAGCGGAATAAATCAACGCTTTAATTGGAGACAATCCCATGTAATTCAATCCCAGACCCAGAATCAGTGAGATAGCAATGATGATATAAAATGCTTTTGCCTGGTGAAATTTTTTATTTAGTCCTTGTTTCCAGCCAAATGTTTCGGTGAAAATGTAAGAAAGTGAACCGCTCAAAACCGGGATGGCTAAAAGTCCGGTGCCGATTACACCAACCGCAAAGAGTAAATAGGCAAATTTCCCAGCCAGTGGTTTCAATGCCTGAGCTGCCTGCTCAACAGTGTCAATCTGATGAATACCTTCATTAAATAAGACCGATCCGGTGGTAAGTATAAGAAAAAACATCACAACATTTGAAAATAACATTCCGAAATTGACATCTTTTTTCATTTCGACAATTACTCTTTTGTTCACAATTAAATGTTTTTGCTTTTTATCTTCTACCTCCATATTCGCCTGCCAGAAAAAAAGGTAGGGCGAGATCGTCGTTCCAAGAATGGCAACAAGGATACTGATAAAGTCTTTATCGAATTTGATGGTTGGGATAATTGTTGCTTTCAGTACCGCGATCCAGTCTTGTTTATATAAGAACGGAACAATCAGATAAACCAAAAGGACGAGGCAGAGATATTTAAGTACGGATGAAATTTTTCGATAAGGCAAATAGATAATTGATACTAAAAGCAAAACGGTAAAGCCGATGCTGAAATATGTTGCATGAATTGACGGGAATAGCAAATTACCAACTGCTCCCATGCCTGCAATATCGGCACCAATATTCATAACAATAGCAGGGAAGCTAAACAACAACATTAAATACAATACGGGCTTTGAATAGTTGATTTTAAGTGTACCTGCCAATCCAAGTGAAGTAACAAGTCCAATCCTTGCGCACATTTCCTGAATAGAAGCCATAAGAGGAAAGGTAATAAGTGCGGTCCAAAGTGTGGAAAGTCCAAATGCAGCGCCTGCCTGTGAATAGGTTGCAATACCAGACGGGTCGTCATCACTTGCACCCGTGACAAGCCCCGGACCAAGTAAATTCCAGAAACGGGAGAATTTATTGGACGATGGTTTTTGGATTTTCATATTGATGCATTAACAAAGAATTTCAGGAAGTCAGATCCAATACAATAAAATTTCCGACGAAAAAGTATTAATCGGATTTTTTACTTGTCACCATAACCACAATGCCACCAACGAGTAAAATGACACCAACAATTGGTGACCACTTAACCGGATGACTCTTTTCCGCATTTATTTCAATAGGTCCTAAGTCTACCACTTTATCTTTGGTAACATAGGTAAATCCAGTGTAAATAATCATAATTGCTCCAATTACAATAAGGGTAATTCCTAAAGGTTTTGACATTATTTTAATTTTTAAATTGTGTTTAGAAGTGCGAAGTAATTTTTTTTGTCTGGAAAAAAATGCCAACATCCTGCTGGTGCTAACACCAACAGGAGCTGATTAAAAAAAAGCAAAATTTTTTAGAGCACCCTATTTCCCTGAATGATCCTCAACAATATTGCAACGACAGCAATGACAAGCAAAACGTGAATAATGCCACCGGCACCATAACCAATAAACCCAATGAGCCATGCAATAATCAATATGACGGCTACGAGATAAAGTAAATTTCCCATGATAAATAATTTTTATTTGTTATTCCAATCCAAAATTTATAATCCATTTCAGTCTCAATGCTTAAATCAAAAGAAGAATCAGAATGAGTACAAGCAATCCACCCCCACCCATAAAATAAACTGTACCTCCACTACGACGGCCATTGTAATCACCACCATCATGATTTCTTCTACCATGTCTCTCACGATATCTTCCACGCCCGTCCTGATCATTTTTTATCGTGCGAACTTCTTTCCGCAATTCTTTTTTATCTGAACGGCTCAGTGTCGACATATCCATTGCTTTGATTTCGTTCAGTCTGGCGAGATCAGCGTTGTCCTTTATTGATTCATCAGATGTCGTTACAGTTACTGGCGCTGTTTTCGTTTCTGTTGCTGCTTTTAATTGTGATGGAATAAATGACATTAGCATTATTGCTGTCATTAAACAAAACGTTAATTTTTTCATTTTAGTAATTACTGTTTGTGAATATCTTTTTATATCACAAAGATCATCTTTGATGACCCTAAATACGTTACAAAATTCTTGTAATTAGTTACATCATTCACACATGCCAATTAGGGGATATTGCTTAAGAAAAGATGTTCTTCCGATGGTTTAAAACTTTTAAACCGTTAGTAATTAATAAGTACTGACGCCTTTGTTAAATTGCTATTCCTGATAGATCCAATGAGCTAATAGAATACAAAGCAAAAGAGGCTAACCTTGCGGCAGCCTCTTTTTTGCAGTTTTGAAACCTTAAAAATATTATGGTTTTACAACAGTATTCATTTGAAGAGTTACTTCAGTTTGAGCCAGCATCCTACCATTGATTGTAGCACCGGTCTGCATATTAATAGCGGTTTGTCCTAAAATATTTCCTTCAAAATGACTGGTTGTACCCAAAGTAACTGCACCAGATGTCTGCCAGAAAATATTTTTTGCCTGTGCACCACCTGCAAGTGTAATTCTTACAGCTGAGCTCATTTTAAGCGTTCCGGCAACCTGGAATATCCAAACATCGGTAGAACTACCTTTAATTGTAATGTCTGTTGGAATAACAACGGCAGATGTAAATTTGTACAGACCTGCAGTAAGTGTTTTGCCGCCGATATTTCCAGCTCCCAAATTTAGAAAATTAGGATTCGAACGACCAGCTGCATCGGTGTATGCAGTTTGCATATTGCTTACCGCAGTAGTTAATTTCGAAGCATTTGTAACACGACATGGCAGTGGTCCGGCCGCATCGACTGTATAAATGGTACCGGTTACTTCGTCACATTTCAATAAAATAGCCGAGCCAGATATTGGACTTGTTCCGATATTTCCTGTAACAGCAGATTTATAAACATCGGTAATTCCAGATTTTGAAAGAATCACAAAATCGCCTGCAACTCCAAGATTAACGACTTTTAGTGCTCCACCTTTTGTTTCGTGTTTACCTGATTTCAGAGTCAAGTCAGCCGAATTTGCGGCTGAAGAAGAATTGTTATCCAGCTCTTTGCTGCAACCTGAAATTAATGCAATCAATAGCATTGCTACGATTGGAAGTCCTTTTCTTAGTTTCACCTTTTTTGTTTCTTAATTTGTGACTTAATTATCACGTCACAAAGGTGAGCCCTTTAATTCCGTCAAATGTTGCAAAACTTTGGAAAATAATTGCAAAATTCACACATTTTACACATTTGTTAACAAATGTAAATTTATACCACTAAAAACATATCGCATTAACATGCTGTATTAGACGCATATATGCAATTTTATCGCTTTTTAACATTTTTTCAGTAAATTTATTGTTGGCAACATGTAAAATAAACAACGTCTCTTAATTACCCAACTCACTTGAGATACAAATGACAAAATGGTCCCTTTGGTACAACTTCAATAATGAAACGCAATAAAAAACAAACGAAGCTAAACTGGCAGTAGCCTCGTTTGATATTTTTATTCCCTTATGGCTTTGTGATAATATTTTTATCAAGGATGACCGAAGTCTGCGCCAGTGCCCTACCATTCATAGATGCGCCAGCAAGAAATGTAACGCCTGTCTTTGATAATATAATTCCTTCAAAATGTGAAGTTGTCCCCAATGACGCCTGACCAGCTACCTGCCAGAAAATATTCTTAGCCTGCGCACCTCCTGTAAGCGTAATTTTTATAGCAGTGCTCATTGTAAGATTTCCCGCTATTTGGAAGATCCATACATCGTTTGCACCACCTGAGATGGTAACATCTGAAGGTATTGTAACGGAGTTCGTCCAGTTATAAAGTCCGGGTGCAAGTGTTTTTCCACCAATATTTCCGGTAGCAAGTTCCTTGAAATCAGGTGATGGACGACCAGCAGCATCATTATAAGCAGTAATCATGTTGTTTACTGCCGTAGTCAGGTTGATTGGGGTTGGAGCTACCATGTCAGCAGCATAAATTCTTCCGGTAACTTGTGCAGCAGTTGCATATCCAGTCGAATTTGTTAATGCAAAACCAGTTGCATATGAAGTGGCAGCAGGACTTAGACCCAAATCGCCAGTGATAGCAGAGGTTGCAGCGTTATTGATGGCAGTTTTTGCCAGAATCACATAATTTCTTGAGGCCCCAAGATCTACAACTGCCAGATTTGATGTCGCATTAACTGTTGTAAAACTCCATGCAACATTCTCTGGTAGTGCACTCCCAGCCAGGTTTTTTGCACCGGTTGTAATTGTAGCTGTATAAGCGGTACTTGCTGACAGCATACTTGAAGGCGTAAATGTTGCCGTTTTTCCGGAATAAGCTACATTTCCGGCAACTGTGGTTGCTCCTTGTGTTAAGGTAACGGTCGTGGCATTTATTGTTAAAGGATCCATTTCCTCACTGAAGGTAAATGCAATTGCCTTATTACGAGCAACACCTGTCGCCCGGTTGAGCGGATCGGAAGAAGTCCCTGTTGGATAAATTGAAAGACCATCGTCTTTTTTGCAACCCGGCATTAATGCGACTAAAAGCATTGCTGTGATTGGTAATAATTTTTTAAGTTTCATAAAATTATCATGTTAAATTGTGACTTTATTATCACGAATCAAAGATGACCCTTTCATTCCGCCAGATGTTGCAAAACTTTGAAAAAAAGTTGCAAAATTCACACATTATTTATAATAGCTTTAAGTTCAGTCCTCTTCAGATCCACACTTGCTCAACATGCTTTTGGTTAATGAGTTCTAACAAAAAAGCATATCCACAACCTTATAAGCTTGATTATCTTTCATTATTAAGCATAAATTGAAAAGGACAGCACCCTGAGGCACCATCCTTTTACTAAAACTAATGAAACTAAAAAACCTAACTAAACTTAAAACGTAATACAAATATATGTTTAATATATCTGCCATCCTAATTTTTAAGGTTAATGAATTTTAAAAGAATTAAAATATTGTCATATGTGAATATGGTTGATGCGTTTATAATTTGATTTTTAGTTGCCGCATGGAATCGAAGATCAGCGAAGCTAATGGCCAGGAGAAATATTCATTCCGGTTTATGACTTTTTATTCATAGCTATTTCACAAATACTTTAATAGCTGTTTGCGCCAAAAGAATTATAAAAACCAGTATAAAAAAAGAGGCTAACCTTACGGCAGCCTCTTTTGCGGATTTGAGTCCTATATTTTATTATGGTTTTACAATCGTATTCATTTGAAGAGTTACTTCAGTTTGAGCCAGCATCCTACCATTGATTGTAGCGCCGGTCTGCATATTTATTGCTGTTTGTCCTAATATATTTCCTTCAAAATGACTGGTCGTACCCAAAGTAACGGCACCAGATGTCTGCCAGAAAATATTTTTAGCCTGTGCGCCTCCTGTCAATGTAATTCTAACAGCTGAACTCATTTTAAGTGTTCCTGCAACCTGGAATATCCAAACATCTTTAGAACTACCTTTAATTGTAATGTCTGTTGGAATAACAACGTCAGTTGTAAATTTGTAAAGACCTGCAGTAAGTGTTTTACCACCGATATTTCCGGCTCCTAAATTCAAAAAATTAGGATTTGAACGACCAGCTGCATCGGTGTATGCGGTTTGCATATTGAGTACAGCAGTAGTTAGCTTCGAAGCATTTGTCACACGGCATGGCAGTGGTCCGGCCGCATCAACTGTATAAATGGTACCGGTTACTTCGTCACATTTTAATAAAATAGCTGATCCGGAGATTGGACTTGTTCCGATATTTCCTGTAACGGCAGATTTATAAACATCGGTTATTCCGGATTTAGAAAGAATTACAAAATCACCGGCAACGCCAAGATTTACTACTTTTAATGCGCCACCTTTTGTTTCATGCTTTGTTTCATGTTTACCTGATTTCAGCGTCAAGTCAGCTGAATTTGCGGAAGAAGAATTGTTATCCAACTCCTTGCTGCAACCCGAAATTAAAGCAATCATTAGCATTGCTACGATTGGAAGTCCTTTTCTTAGTTTCATCTTTTTTGTTTCTTAATTTGTGACATCATTGTCACACCACAAAGATGAGCCCTTTCATGCCACCAGATGTTGCAAAATTTGGGAGAATAGTTGCAAAATTCACATGTTTTACACTTTGGATATATATATGTAAATTTTTTATTGCCAAGCGCCAATGTATTTATTCGCTGATTTATAGGCCTTTATGTTTGTCGTGGTGCCGATATCACTTTCACTATAAATTTATTATCAGAGAAGCGTAGATAAAAGACGACTTTAACCTTAAGAACTGGCGGTTGAAATTATAATGAGATAGTGACACATTCAAACCAAACAAACACTAAAAATAATAAAAGAGGCCAACCTTGCGGCAGCCTCCTTTGTGTATTTGACTCCTTTTAATATACTACGGTTGTGTAACCGCGTTTTTGTCAAGAATAACTGAGGTCTGTGCAAGGGCCCTACCATTGATGGAAGCACCAGTTTGCAAAGTAATACCAGTCTTCGATAAAATAACACCTTCAAAATGTGAAGTTGTACCTAAGGTTACCTGACCGGCAACCTGCCAGAAAATATTCTTAGCCTGTGCACCACCGCTAAGTATTACTTTCACTGCTGAGCTCATAATAAGATTTCCGGACACCTGGAAGATCCAAACATCGTTTGCACCACCCGATATCGTGATATCTGAGGGCAATGTAACTTCAGTTGACCATTTATAAAGTCCTGGAGTTAATGTTTTTCCGCCAATATTACCAGCTCCTAATTCAGTGAAATCCGGGGAAGGACGACCGGCTGCATCGGTGTAAGCCGTAAGCATATTGTTGACGGCTGTTGTCAAATTAATAGGAGTCGGAGCAACCATATCGGCTGCATATACTTTCCCTACTACCTGCGAAGACGTTGCATATCCTGTTGAATTTACCAGTGCAAAACCTGTAATATAAGAAGTTGCAGCAGGACTCAGGCCTATATCACCTGTTACAGCTGATGTTGCAACATTAGAGACCGCTGTTTTAGCCAGAATCACATAATTGGCAGCAGCTCCAAGATTGACAGCTCCAAGGACACCTGGTATTACTACACCAGCGGTTGTGAAATTCCATACAGTACTAACTGCAATTGCATTACCTGCCAAGTCCTTAGCTCCGGTACTAACGGTTCCTGTATAAACAGTATTAGCCTCAAGACTACTGGCCGGAGTAAATATGGCAGTGGTACCTGAATAAGCAACAGTACCAGCAATAACAACTGTACCTTGTGTTAACGAAACGGTTGTTGCGTTAATTGTTGAAGGATCCATTGCTTTACTAAATACAATTGTTGCCTTACCGTTAAGAGCGACAGAAGTGGAATTATTAGCAGGAACAACTGAAATTACTGTAGGTGCAGTAACATCAACTGCGCTTCCGGCAGTTGTAAAGCTCCAGTTGTAATTAGATTTTAGTGAAATCCCTGCTTCGTTTTTAGCTCCTTTTTTTATTGTCCCGGTATATACTAACCCGGCTATCAGATTCTCTGCTGGTGTAAATGAGGCAGTCTTATCCGAGTAAGACACTGAGCCTTTAATAATTGTCGTTCCTTGTTTCAAGGTAAATGATGCAGTGTCGATTGTGGACGCCTTCATTACCTCGCTGAATGTAACAGCAGGCTGAATTGTGACAGCGACTGAAATGGCGTTTTTTAAAGGAATGACTGAAATGACAGCAGGCTCATTACATCGATGGTGTTTGCCAGTCTTAAATTTCCAGGAGTGTTCTTTTTCATTCTTTTTATCCCTTTTATTGTCATTGTCTGAATCACTCATATGACCACCTTTAATCGTTGCGGTATACTCCTTATCAGGTTCCAGGTCTGCAGAGGGTGTAAAAGTTGTGGTTGATCCTGAACATTTTGAAACACCGGCAACAGGAGTGGTTCCCTGCATTAAGGTAATTTTAGATTCTGATAACCCTGCAGATTTCATTCCGCCATTAAAGGTTACGGAAACTACCGGATCAATAGCAACGGCATTTGCAAGATCGGCAGGAAACGTTTCCGCAATTCCGGAAACAATCGGAGGATTTACCACTGTCTGATCATTGACTACATCTTTGGAGCATCCTGTGACTAATAAAGCCATTAATACGAAGTAACCCATGCCTTTGATCAAATTTGGATTGACTTTAATTAAAGAAATTACTTTTCTCATGTTAATTTAAAATTTTAAAAACTGTTTAAAAATGGTTTGAATTTCTAAAACCGGTTAATTAGAAATTCATTGTGGTCAAAGGTGGGTCCATTAATGATGCTTAAAGTTGCAATATTTTTGAAATTAGTTGCAAAATTCACACATTTGACACATAACAATTAGACATAAACAATTTATCAACAAGACAATTAGGTGTTACCATTCTGATATTAATACATTTATGTAATTTCAGCCGGTTTTAAGGAGTTGGCGGTAAATTTATTTACAACATTGCGTAAAAAAGAGGCGAACCTTGCGGCCGCCTCTTTTGTTTTGTTTGATTCCTTAATTAGATTATGGTTTTACAACCGTATTCATTTGCAATGTAACTGCGGTTTGTGCCAACATCCTGCCATTGATAGTCGCACCAGTCTGCATGTTAATACCTGTTTGACCTAAAATGTTACCTTCGAAATGAGTCGTCGTTCCTAAAGTAACGGCATCAGATACCACCCAGAAAATATTTTTCGCCTGTGCACCTCCAGCTAAAGTAATTCTAACAGCAGAACTCATCTTGAGAGTTCCGGCAACCTGGAAAATCCATACATCAGTTGGACTGCCCGAAATAGTAATATCTGTTGGGATGAAAAGGGAAGTTGACCATTTATACAAACCTGGAGTTAATGTTTTGCCTCCAATGTTCCCTGCACCTAAATTCAAAAAATCGGGGTTAATACGACCAACAGCATCAGTGTAAGCTGCTTGCATGTTTAGCACTGCAATACCAAGCCTGGTAGCGTTAGTCACCCTGCATGGAAGTGGACCAGCAGCATCGACTGTATAAATAGTACCAACCACTTCAGAGCATTTTACTAATATAGCCGCTCCAGTGATTGGGCTTGTTCCAACATCTCCGGTCACAGAAGATTTATAGACATCTGTAACTCCTGTTTTTGAAAGAATCGCGAAATCACCCGCAACCCCAAGATTTACACCTGCCAAAGATCCACTTGTGGAAGGAAGTTCAGCAGACTTTTGTCCTGCATCCGAAGACATCGCATTTGAACCAAGTTCTTTACTACAACCGGTCACCAAAACAACCAATAGCATTGCTATGATTGGTGATACTTTTTTCAGTTTCATTGTTTTTTTCTTCTTAGTTTGTGATAGAATTATCACGACACAAATATGAGCTTCTTAATTCCATTAAAAGTTGCAAAATTTTAACAAATAGTTGCAAAATTCACACTTTTTACACAAAATAAACATGTGTAAAACAATCGATTTATTTTTTTTACCTGTTAATGTGCTGTATATATTGTTTTTAGCCAGTCATAATTGATTTTAACACTTTGGCTGTAAAATTATACATCAGCGCCTGGTAAAATAGGACATTTTAACAATTGTTGTGGTTTAATATGAAAATCCGATTCTTAGACAGGGCTGAAGGCCTAATGAATGAGCCGAAACTTATATGGTACGAATCTGCAACAAAGTGGTAATAATTAACGGCATCACCTTTTGAATATGAGTACACTAAGTGCATACAAACGTCGTGAAACACAAAGGAGGCTACCATACGGCAGCCTCCTTTGTATTTTTAATTATAGAATAAAGAGCTATCTTGTAATTACATTCTTTGCATATACCAGCTTAATTCTTTTTCCATCTTTTTGTAACGGAAAACGGTTGTGATGATTTGCTGAAGCCGCACAAAAGCAGTCTCACTTTTCACCACATAGTCAAAAGCACGATGATGCATACAGTTTACTGCAACTTCAATCTTATCCTGCGAGGAGAGTATTACAACTGGAATATCTTGGTTATAAGCCTTTATTTTATCAAGGGTTTCTATTCCATTCATTGCAGTGGGATCAATTCCGTCGAGATAGTAATCTAATATAATTACATCCGGGTCGTGCGATAAATTAGCCATGCAAAGTTCGCCCGTTGCAAAGGTTTCGATTGTAAAATCAGCCCGCTCAAGAAAATCAATTTCCAATGATTTTAAAAACACGGCGTCGTCATCGACCAGGAAAAGTTTTATTTTTTCTTTATTCATGATTTTGTACTTTTAATTCTAATAGCTCTTCTTCCAATTCCTCACAAGCCTGATTACAGACATTTCCAAGCTGTAAAACCAGGTCGCTTATTCCTTCTGATTGTTTCTGTGTACTTGCAAATTCCTGAACTTTCTTTGCCATGTTCTCGAAATCTGTACTGATACCCATTATTGCAAACGAAGGTATCATTTTATGAACAGCAGAATACAATAAATGCCAATCTTTATCCTTGAAGCTTTGTTTCATCGTTCTTATTAATGGTGGGGTCTGTTCCAGGTAAAGTGAAATCATCTCCATCATCAAATTAGGATTCGACTTTGTACGCCTGATTAAATAATCCAGGTCAATACATCTTGATCTTATTCCACCCATGTGCTCATCATTTTCGTGTTTATCGTATTTTACAGGCGTTGGCTTTTTAACCAGCCCAACTATTTTATTATACAACAACCGTTCGTCAACAGGCTTTGCAATGTAATCATTCATTCCGACGGCTCTGCATTTTGCCAGATCGACCGTAGTAACATCGGCTGTTAAAGCAATGATCGGAATTTTTGAATTCATTTCGTTGCGAATATATTCAGTTGCTTCAAACCCATTCATTTCGGGCATTTGCAAGTCCATCAAAATAATATCGTATGTTTTTTCCTTCAGTTTTTCGATTGCCAGCAATCCGTTGCCTGCAATATCGCGTTCGAAACCGAAATCATCCAGTAAAGTTTTCATCAGTAATTGATTCAATGGAATGTCTTCAGCAACCAATACTTTAATGCTTTTAATTTCAGCATCCAATTCTTCAATCTCAGTTTCTATTTCAGCATCCTCCGTAGTTTTAAGGAAACTTAATATAAAACTAAAAGTAGAGCCCTCTCCAATAATACTATTTACGTTGATGGTTCCCCCCTGCGGTTCAACCAACTGTTTTACAATGGCAAGTCCCAATCCAGTTCCTCCATAAAGCCTTGAAGTACCGCTTGACGCCTGTTGGAAGTTTTCAAAAATATTTCCTATTTTATTTTCAGGTATCCCAATTCCGGTATCCGAAACTGAAAATTCAATGGATACTTTCTCATCATCCTCGTTCAGTAAATGAACGCTAACCGTTATTTTTCCTTCCGACGTAAACTTAACTGCATTGCTTACAAGATTCAGTATAATCTGGTGCAAACGCACAGGGTCCCCCACCAACACTTCAGGAATATTGTGGTCGTATTCTTTAATCAAAAGGAGGTTCTTTTCCAGAATTTTGGTTTCAAACAAATGAAGCATCGCCGATATCGACAGCGCCAATTTGAAAGGTGTTTGCTGGAATACCATTTTCCCCGCGTCAACTTTAGCCAGATCGAGGATGTCGTTAATCAGTACAATAAGCGCATCACCTGACATTTTTATAGCGGTTAAATACTCCTTTTGTTTTGATGTCAGCTCTGTTTTTAACACCACTTTCGTAAATCCGATGATCGCATTCATTGGAGTCCGGATTTCGTGACTCATATTTGACAAAAATTGCTGTTTCGCTTTTACTGCATTTTCTGCGATTGCCGTAGCACTTTCGGCTTTGCCTTTTGCTTCCTCGGCAATTAAGGTGGCCAGCTCGGCAAACACTTTCGCCTCTATCAATTCAGTTTCAATTCTTTTCTGGTCGGATATATCTCTTGCTACTACAACCACACCAAGCACATTATCCCTGTCATCCGTATAAACCGAACCGTTCAGCAATACGCTTGTAAGATTTTCATCCCTGATTGTTAACGGATAATCTGCTACATAGCCAATCGCAAAAACTTCCTGGTAAACCTCACGCGCCTTTTGGGGATCAGTAAAATAATCGAAGAAGTCGGTACCAACTAATTTATCGTGCGGTATTCCGGTAATATTTACCGAAGCTTCGTTCATATCCGTAATTTTTCCTTCCGGATTAATTGTAAACAGCGGGTCAAGACTGGCCTCGATCAAGCTTCGTGCATATTGAGAGGCTAATTTCTGAGCAGTAACATCTCTGGCAACGATCACAATACCCAGTACATTTTCCTTATCATCTTTATAAACCGATCCGTTAAATAATACATCTGTCAGCTTGCCATCCTTGTGCCGAAGTGTAAGCGGCGAATCGGCTACAGATCCTTTTGCAAATACTTCCTTGTAAACATTGCGGGCTTTCTTAGGTTCCGTAAAATAGTCGAAGAAGTCGGTACCTCTGAGTTCCCATCGTTCTAATCCGGTAATATTCACCAACGCCTCATTCATATCGGTGATCTTCCCTTCCGTATTTATAGTAATCAACGGATCACGGCTCGCTTCAATTAAACTGAGCGAATATTGCGAAGCTAGTTTTAATGAATCGCTGATTGCCTCCAATTCAACATTAGCTATTTCCTGTTTTTCTTTCTCTTTAATTTGATATACAAGTTCATTGTCGGTAATTACCAACTCTGCAGCACGTTTCTGCTTCTCCTCGTTTTGAAATACCAGTTCCTCGTTCGCAAGGATTAACTCAGATGCACGTTTTTCCTTCTCTTCATTTTGAAAGACAAGTTCTTTATTGGCAATAACTAACTCTGATGCACGCTTCTCTTTCTCTTCGTTTTGAAAGACAAGTTCTTTATTGGCAATAACTAACTCTGATGCACGCTTCTCTTTCTCTTCGTTTTGATAAGCCAGCTCTTCGTTTGCAAGGACTAACTCTGCCGCCCGACTTTCTTTTTCCTTGTTTTGATAGGCAAGCTCATCAATGGCAATACTTAACTCACCGGCTCGTTTTTCCTTTTCTTCATTTTGAAACAGAAGTTCTTTATTTGCAAGGAATAACTCGGCTGCACGTTTCTCTTTCTCTTTATTTTGAAAAGCAAGCTCTACATTCGCGATGCCTAATTCGGCTGCACGTTTCTCCTTTTCTTTGTTTTGAAAAGCAAGTTCATCGTTCGCAATACTTAACTCATCAGCCCGTTTTTCCTTTTCGTCATTTTGAAATAGAAGTTCTTTATTGGCGATGCCTAACTCGGCTGCACGTTTTTCTTTCTCCTTATTTTGAAAAAGAAGTTCTCTATTTGCGATGCCTAACTCGGCTGCACGTTTCTCTTTCTCCTTATTTTGAAAAGCAAGTTCTACATTTGCAATGCCTAACTCGGCTGCACGTTTTTCCTTTTCTTTGTTTTGAAAAGCAAGTTCATCATTCGCAATACCCAGTTCATCGGCCCGCTTTCCTTTTTCGTCATTTTGAAATACAAGCTCTTTGTTGGCAATGAATAACTCGGCTGCACGTTTCTCCTTCTCCTCGTTTTGAAATGCAAGCTCTTTGTTTGCAATACCTAATTCTGCTGCCCGCTTTCCTTTTTCGTCATTTTGAAATGCAAGCTCTTTATTGACAATTCTTAACTCCGTTGCCCATTTTTGCTCTGCAATGTCACGTGCTACAACTACAGCACCAAGGACATTTCCGCGATCATCTTTATATACGGATCCGTTGAATAACACATCGGTCAGCTTTCGATCCTTGTGACGAAGCGAAAGCGGAAAATCGGCAACCGATCCTGTGGCAAAAACTTTCTCGTAGACTTCGCGTGCCTTCTGAGGTTCGGTGAAATAATCAAAGAAATTGGTTCCAGTGAGTTCTTTGCGTGTCAATCCGGTAATATTGGCCAAAGCTTCATTCATATCGGTTATCTTACCTTCAGTGTTGATGGTAATCAACGGATCGAGACTTGCTTCAATCAAACTAAGCGAATATTTCGAAAGTGATTTCTGCGCAGTTACATCTCTGGCTACTATTACAATACCCAATACATTTCCCACGTCATCTTTATATACCGATCCATTGAATAATACATCGGTCAGCTTTCCATCCTTGTGCCGAAGCGTTAGTGGGGAATCGGTTGCTGATCCTTTTGCAAACACCTCCTGGTAAACATTTCGTGCTTTTTCAGGTTCTGTGAAATAACTAAAGAAGTCAGTGCCTGTCAGCTTTTCGCGCGATATTCCTGTGAAATTCACCAAAGCCTCATTCATATCGGTGATCTTTCCCTCGGTATTCAGGGTAATCAACGGGTCAAGACTTGCTTCAATAAGGCTGAGCGAATAATTGGAAAGTAGTTTCTTGGAAGCGGTAAATGCTTCCAATTCTTTGTTCCTTATTTTCTGATTCTTTAGAATGATGGAAATCAAAACAAAAATAAAGATGATAAAAACGAGCAGCACCAGGAAAATAAATTGAGAACTTGATCTATTCTTATCAATTTCTTTTTTCCTTAGACTTAGCAAACCAAGTTCTTCGGTATTGATTTCAGAAATGATACTTCTGATTTTGTCAGTCAGAATCTTTCCATTTAAAATAATTTCTTCTTTATCAGTTTCATTCAATACATTCATTTTGTTTGCATCAATCTGCATATTCACTGAAACCAATCTTGCATCTGAAGCTACTTTCAACGATTTTACCCGCACCATTTGATTCGGATTATCACAGACCAGGAAAGCCAATTTTGCTAAGTTGGTATTTATAGAAGCTCTCCCATTTTTATAGGGTTCTAAAAATATATCGTTATCTGTTAATAAATATCCTCTTGCGCCGGTTTCCATATCAACAATATCCAGGAGAACGTCATTGTTCATGCGCAGCACTTCCTGAGTATGTTCCAATATATCGTTCGCATTTCTTACTTTCTTGGCATTGTAATAGAAAAACACCAGTATAGATACCAAGGCAGAACCTAAAAGGACATAGAAGAGCGTTATTCTTTTTTCTAAAATGAATTTCATTGAGCTTTTCTAAAATTAATTTGTGCCATGTACGATTCCAACATCTTCAATCGGACTTCTCCGTTTTTCCTTCAATTGTTTAAAATGAGAGGGAGAGAGCCCGGTCACCTTTTTAAATTGATTGGATAAATGGGCGACACTGCTGTAATTCATCTTCCACGCAATTTCTGTGATGTTTAATTCATCATAGATGATGAGTTCTTTTATCCGTTCAATTTTATGGGAAATAATGAATTGCTCAATTGTCGTTCCCTGTACTTCAGAAAACAGATTTGCCAGGTAAGTATAATCGTGATTCAGTTTTTCACTTAAATATTCCGAAAAATTAACTTTGATTAATTCATCATTATGATGAACCATTTCGACAATAGCATTTTTGATTTTTTCAATCAAAACTGCCCGTTTATCATCCATTAATTCAAGTCCCGAGCCATCTAAAGCAACTTTCAGCTGCTCACGTTGCTCTGAGGTAATATTTTCCATGATATCCACTTCACCCAGATCAACAAGAATAAAATGGAGACCAAGTTCCCTCAACGCATCCTTCACTGCCATTTTGCAGCGGGTGCTTACCATATATTTGATGTATAGTTTCAAATAGCTATATTTTTAAACAGATTCGGACAAAGATGCACAACTTAAACCACACATGCGTTATACAACTCGCATAATAAGTTACATAATTCACACATTGTCATATTCGCTATATCTTTTGTTTGGTTTACACAAATATTTTGTCTTTATCTTATTTATAATCATTAACTAATCGTAATGGCATCCAATTCGGATCATGTTCAGCAGATATTTATTAAGTTTTATTCTGTTCATGCTGTAATGCTCTTTTCTAATAATTTAATTGTAAGTTCAATCAGTAAACATTCAAACAGGATGCCCGTTACTTTCCGAAAATGGGGATAATAAGGGTGCAGTGATGGTACTATTCGAGTATTCACCAAAATCAAAAATTCAGTTCAAAGTTTTATTGGCCAAAAGATCATTGCTCCGATGACGCCTTCCGTTTCTAAAATTTTATTAAAAAAAACACCGGATGCAATCAGATTTTAAGATAAGCACGTCTATCACTGGATGAAGAGTCGTACTTCCGGCTTATTTCTGATTTTAATAAAATCAGTTCCGAACCTTGACTATTAAAGGATAAGGATTAATATAAGGATAATCAGAAGAAGCCCGCCAACAGTGAGATATAAGCCTCCATGACCATTAGCAACAACTACATCGTGCTTATTTCTCTTTTTAAGATCGGTTTTGATTGTCCTTAGTTCTTTTCGCAATTCTTTCCTTTCGGAGGCATTTAATGTTGAAAAATCCATTCCCTTTATTGCCTCAACCCTTGCGACTAATATACTTGCGTCGACTGTAGCAGCAGGATTAGTTGCGACAACTGTAACAGGTGTCTTTTCCGTTTCGGCGTTTACCAGAAACGGCATAAATAATATAAAAACGAATGCCGTTAAGATACCAAGTGTTAATTTTCTCATTTTGCAGTTCTTTTGAAGTGAATAATTTCAGGCATAAAGATGCATTCAGTTTACAGTAAAAGCGTTACATTTTTCCAAGAAAAAGTTATATCATTCACACATTCTGAACAATCCGTCAAAAAGTCGCACACCCTTGAAGCGGCTTTTGCCTAACCCTTCGGGGGTCTGCGACCGCTCGAAGCGTACCCACTCCAATTTAATCAATCAACCACGGATTTATTCATCGTCTTTCCATTCAGGTACCTGAAATTACAGTAATCCGCTCCCCCGCTGATGGTTTGTGTCCGCACAAAAAGAACTTTTGGTTCCATTCCGCGAAAAGTAGTTACATCGGATTCGCAACTGGCCTTACAAAGTTCGGGACAGCCGTATTTCGTGAATGTCTCCATATACAGACAGGTGTGCATATTCATAGCTAATTCATTTCCATTGTCCTCCTTCCATTCGGTCTTCCATCCTTCTTTTGGAAAACCATAGGCCATCGCTTTTTTTATGATCCATTTCACAATTAGGAAGAACCAGGGAAGCCGACTAAACGCGGCAAATAGTTTACTCGATTTTTGAGCCCGTTTTTGGATCTCATCATCAAGAAACCGGTAGGCTTTTTCTTTCCCCATCCCATTTTTTTGCAGGGCCCGGTAATAAGCAATTTCAGGAAAAATGAACTTCCGCATATGCATTTCAACCGCTTTGCTGTTTCTGAAATCGGCATCTTCGAGTAATTCTGTCAGCATTTCAGAAGTATCATTGCAAATTTTCATCCCTTCTGCTGCTCCAAACAGCTTAATACAATCATTTTTTATAAATGACAATTTACTCTTCTTCAGATGATCCATCGTATTACCTCCTATATTGTTTTTGAATGCGAAAAATGGGTGTTGTTGAATACATTGATAAATTTACATCAGAAAACAATTCTATCTCATCGGAAGGTGGATTTATTTTAACAACTGCAGCCCATCAGATGAAGGGATTTTGTAATCGCTTGATTCGTTTGTCTGATAGTATTATCTTTGCCCCTCGATTTCCGACACAACATATTTAAGAAGATATTATTTGATGAAGAATTTTAAACGAACGCTGATTACCTCCGCATTACCGTATGCCAATGGTCCTGTTCATATTGGCCATCTCGCAGGCGTATATGTTCCTGCCGATATTTATGCCCGTTACCTTCGCCTCAAAGGAGAAGAGGTTGCATTCATCGGTGGCTCGGACGAACACGGCGTTCCAATTACTCTAAAAGCTAAAAGAGAAGGAATTACACCTCAGGACGTGGTCGACAAATACCATGGAATGATCAAGGATTCGTTTGAAAAATTCGGGATATCTTTTGATGTTTATTCACGGACGACCTCAAAGATTCACCATGAAACGGCTTCCGAAATCTTCAAAACGCTGTATGACAAAGGAGCATTTATCGAACAAACCTCCGAACAGTTCTACGACGTTGAAGCTAACCAATATCTGGCCGACCGTTATATCACCGGAACCTGTCCGAAATGTAATTTCGAAAAAGCATACGGTGACCAATGTGAAAGCTGTGGAAGCACCCTCAATGCAACCGACCTGATTGATCCAAAATCGGTACTTAGCGGAAATAAGCCGGTGATGAAGGAAACGAAACATTGGTTTCTGCCACTCGATCAATACGAACCCTGGTTACGCGAATGGATTTTAGAAGAACACAAAGAATGGAAACCCAATGTTTACGGGCAATGTAAGTCATGGATCGATGGCGGATTAAATCCACGCGCGGTAACGCGCGATCTTGACTGGGGTGTTCCGGTTCCAATCAAAGGTGCTGAAGGGAAAGTGCTTTACGTGTGGTTTGATGCCCCGATTGGTTATATCTCAAATACAAAAGAACTTTGTGAAAATCAACCCTTAAAATATGGAAAGTGGGAAAAATGGTGGAAAGATCCTGAAACGAAGATGGTCCATTTTATCGGTAAGGACAACATCGTATTTCATTGCATTATTTTCCCTGTTATATTGAAGGCCGAAGGATCGTATATTTTGCCCGAAAATGTTCCTGCCAACGAATTTCTCAACCTGGAAGGGGATAAAATTTCAACTTCAAGAAACTGGGCAGTCTGGCTGCACGAATATTTGATTGATTTTCCGGGCAAGGAAGATGTTCTGAAATACACGCTTACGGCCAACGCTCCCGAAACCAAAGACAACGACTTTACATGGAAAGATTTCCAGACACGCAATAACAGCGAGTTAGTAGCAATTCTTGGTAATTTTGTAAACCGCGCTTTAGTACTTACCGACAAATATTACAATGGTGAAGTTCCGGTATGCGGCGAATTAACTGAATACGACAAGAACGCGCTGAACGAAATCGCCAACCTCAAAACAGAGGTTGAAAAAGCGCTCGACACTTTTCACTTCCGCGAAGCACTGAAAAATGCAATGGAAATGGCCCGGCTGGGGAATAAATACCTCGCTGATATGGAGCCGTGGAAAGTGGTGAAGACGGACACGGAACGTGTGAAAACAATTATGAACATTGCGCTTCAGATCACGGCCAATCTGACGATTGTTTTTGAGCCGTTTCTCCCTTTCACAATGACGAAACTGCGCGGACTGATGAATCTTGATAAATTTGATTGGCTGGAACTCGGTCGGACCGATCTGATCAGTGCAGGACATAAGATGAACACGCCGGAACTTCTTTTCGAGATCATCGAAGACGATGCAATTCAGGCGCAGGTCGATAAGTTGCAGGCTACCAAAAAAGCCAATGAACTTGAAGAAGTAATAGCGAATCCCGTCAAGGAAGATATTGAATACGAAGATTTCGCCAAAATGGATATCCGGGTCGGGACAATTCTTGCAGCCGAAAAAGTAGCTAAAACCAAGAAATTATTGAAACTCACGATCGATACTGGAATCGATCAACGAACCGTGGTATCGGGAATCGCTGAATATTTCGATCCTGAAAAGATTATCGGACATCAGGTTTCAATCCTGATGAACCTGGCCCCGAAAACCTTGAAAGGCATCGAATCACAGGGGATGATCCTTATGGCAGAGAATGCCGACGGATCGCTCGTATTTGTTACGCCTGCCAACAACATCAAGGCGGGATCCGAAATCAGATAGACAACGAAGGCGATCGGTATATAACCAGAAGTCGTAAGACCGAAGATGCATTTCTTCGGTCTTACGATTTTTGTCTTTTAACTATTTCAAATAATTTTGCTAAAAAGAACCAATAGATTTGTAAATTCGCATTAACATTACAAAACTAATCCTGTAACAGAATGATATGATAAAAGATATCGCATTACTGTCACCGCTGTATGTTACTATATTTTGGGTAATTATCTTATTGACCGACCCATCAAAAAGCAAACCGAAGTATTTGCTGGGAATATTTATGGTCATTGCCTTTTTGCTTTACCTTACACATGCCTTTTTCTTCAATGAAAACTATCTGGCTTATTTTCATACCGAAAGCATTTATCTGCTGACTTCGCTCTCAGTATATCCCCTTTATTATTGCTATATTAAATTATTAACGATTGAAAGTTCCTTCAATTTAAAGAATCTCATCCATTTTATTCCGGCCATCGTGATTGGAGTTGCTTCCTTCGTGACCGGATTATTCTTTACCAATCAACAGCGGTACGATTATATCGAAATTTTTGTGTTGCAAAGAGATACATCCGGATTCGAACTTCTGTCACCTGAAGGAATAAAAAGCTGGATTTTCATCATCTCCAGAATTATATTTCTGTTTCAGGTCTCTTTCTATCTGTTTAAGGGGATCGTCCTGACACAGCAGCACGACCGGAGAATTGCCAATTTCTATTCCAATACCGAAGGAAAATCTCTAATTTGGGTGAGAATGGTCACTTTCTCTTTCTTGGCAACCTCGGTGATGAGTATTACTTTTTCAATTATCGGCCGGAACCTGTATATGAACAATCCATATTTACTGCTTGTCCCATCCTCGATATTCAGTTCTCTTCTATATTTAATTGGCTATTTGGGAAATATAACAAAGCAAGTTGCTGTAGATGCCAGTGACAATCAACCCCAATTGGATCGTTCGCGAATTCACAATAGTGAGTCGATGAAAGAACGAATTTTACATCTTTTCGATGTTGATAAGATCTTTAAAAATCCGGATCTTTTACTTACAAATTTAAGTGACTCACTCCAAACATCAAACGAGGATGTTTCGCAATTGATCATTGATGAATTTAAAACTGACTTTAGTGATTTCGTTAACAAGTATAGGATTTCAATTGCCAAAGAACAAATTATCAGAAACATGAATAGCGGACTTACCCTTGAGGCTATCGCTATTGAATCGGGTTTTGGCTCTTTGAACGCTTTCATAAGGGTCTTTAAGTCATACGAAGGAATTACACCGGAAAAATATAAAGAGATCAGTTATCATCGAAAATTATCTTTATAATATCGCTTATTGGTAATTATTTGATCAAAAAAAACCGCAGCGAAGACACTGCGGTTTTTTGATTTAAAAGAAGCTTACTTTTTTACCGGAGCAACTCCTTTTTTAACTTTTTTGCCTTTCACCGCAGGTGTAGCAACCGGTGTAAGTGCGGTTTTAGCTGATTTAGAAGCGACTACTTCAGTTTTTGCATGCGCTTTTTTAACTTCTTTTTTCTTGTCCTGTGCGTTAACAGAAACCAAACCTAATACAAATAGGAAACTTAATGCGAGTACTAACTTTTTCATGATTGAGAATATTTAATATTGTTTACTGATCAAAAATATTCTCCCAACAATGAAGTAATCATGAAGATTTAAGCAACAGAAATAAAATTAACATTTTTTAATGGAAGCAGAACTTTAAAAACAGATCCTTCTCCTTTTGCAGATTTAACATCAATTGATCCGCCATGAAAATTTACAATACTACTCACAATGGAAAGTCCCAATCCATGACCTTCGCCAGACGTCGGATCTGTTCTTTTAAAACGATCGAATACGCTGGCGATTTGATCAGGTTCAATTCCTATCCCATTATCGCTAACCTCGATACAAAAATTTCCACCAGATAAATTGGTTGATACACGTATCCACCCACCGTCTTTATTATATTTTATTGCATTGCTGACAAGGTTAAATATAAGTATATACAACAACGATTTGTTGACGTTTGGCAGCAGAGCGCCCGGATCAACACGGTTTTCAATTGTAATATTTTTCATTTCCGCCCGGTCTTCAATATTCAGGATAATCTCTTCAACAACTTCATGAACAACAACCGTCTCAATTTTTGCAAATTGATCGTTTTCAATTCGTGCAATCAGTAATAAAGCTTTAATAATCTGTTGCAACCTGTTCAAGTGATTCTGCTGATCCATTACATTGCCTACAAATTGATCCGGCAAATTCCCTGATGTCAGCAGATTCTCAAGCTTACTTTGCATGATCGATATCGGTGTAAAAAGCTCATGAGAAACATTGGCTGTGAATTTCTGCTGGTTTTTAAGAATCGCCGTAACCTTATGCATTAACTCGTTCAATGCATTATTCAGATATACAAAGTCCGAAGTTGAACTATGCAATTCAGAATAGACGAAAGTCTCGGGATTGGTAATTGTTTTCAATTTGGGAATGATCATCCGGTTGAGCGGATGCAACAAATACTTATTGATCCCGATATCAAATACAATAGTGCTCAGGAGTACTAAAAGAATTATTGCAACAGAAATATTTTTCATTGTCTTGTTCAGGGCGTTTATCAGTTGTACATTCTTACCGATTTCCAGTATATAGTGCTGATTATTGATATCAAAAGTGTAGTTAAGAATGCGATAGTCAAATTCTTCGTCTTCAATTATTCTTGCTTCCTCCGAAAATTGGATCTTACCTGATCCCATTTGGGAATTCAGATCAATCGTTATATATTCATCTTTTAGTAAGTTGTAACTCGCATAAACACTGTCTTTTTCAATATCGAGGAATGATTTAATGCCGATTTTCGCCACGATTTCCATCGTTTTTTCTTTCATCCTGATCAGAGAGCGATCAGTATGTTGCAAAGCTTGCTTATCAATAACTTGTTGCATCAGGATCAGTAATATAAAGAATATAACTATTTTTGAAAGGGCACCAATTAATGCCAGTTTTAGTTCAAGTCTCATTGCTTTTAGTTCAAAAGATATTACAATTAATTGCAAGTTATTACTATTTTTTCGATTAGGTTTGAATCATCAAATTTCACGAATTATTTTGAAATATGCACGTTTTAATTGTTGAAGACGAGATCCCATTGGCCAACGAAGTAAAAAACTATCTTGAAAAAGAGGGATTTTCATGTGATGAAGCTTATACGGGAAAGATCGCTTCGGATAAATTGTTCTCAAATGATTACGATCTTCTGCTGCTTGACCTGGGGCTTCCCGATTATGAGGGGATAGATTTGCTGAAAGAATCGATTGCGAACAATAGTAACACCGCAGTGATTATACTCTCGGCAAGAGGAGCACTGGAAGATCGCATTAAAGGACTAAACGTAGGTGCCGATGATTATTTGCCCAAACCATTTTCGTTGCTCGAATTAAAATCGCGCATCATGGCGGTGATGCGACGTAAACATGGAATCAGGGTGAATATTATAAACATCAATGGATTGGAAATTGATCTGGATAAACGCCTTGTCTCGTCAGGTGAAAATACAATAACCCTTACCCGCAAGGAATACGATATATTAAGCTTCCTGGTCCTGAATAAAAACAGGGTAGTTACCCGTCTTCAGATTTCGGAACACATCTGGGGAGACATCATTGAAGAAAATTACAATTCAAACTATATTGATGTCCATATCAAAAATCTGCGAAAGAAACTAGCTGAATATATTGAAGGAGATTTTCTGGAAACGGTAAGAGGTATCGGATTTCAGTTTGTCGAAATCAATCAGGTGTAATCATGAGATGGAGGGAATAACTTTCTGGCAACGAGTCTGCCGGATGCAACTTGCAACTGGCAGCCGCCCAAAATGTTGCAGATGATAGTTCCATGTCGGTCAGTGTTCTTCATCCGCCAGAAATTTTCCGGAGATATGCTTTACCGGAAACCATGCTGCCACAAATCCGATCAAAACGACAGAACAAAAGATCAGCAATATATCAAAGGGGATAATTGTCATCGGATAAGAATCAACGATAAATGAACCACCGCCACCCTGAAGCTTAACAAACCCAAAAACAATTTGTGCCTGGCAGATTGTAAGTCCGGCAATGGTACCAATCACTGCCCCAAGGATTGAAACGGACCAACCTTCAAAAAGAAAAATATTACGGATCAGCGGTTTGTCAGCCCCCATACTCTGTAATATCCCGATATCTTCCTTCTTGTCGATAATTAACATCGTGAGTGAACCCACGATATTGAATGATGCGATTATGAGTATAAGTATCAGAATCATGTAAACGGCATATTTTTCACCCTGCATGGTCTTATAAAGGTAATCGTGTTGCTGATAACGAGTTTTCACCACAAAACGACTTCCCAGCTGTGAAGCAATCGCTTTCTGAACCGTATTCACCGATGCTCCATCCTTTAATTTCAGTTCTACCGAATTGACTTTTTCAGGCATTTCGAAAATTTCCCTGGCAAAAGCAATAGGAACAATAATGTACTTTGAATCAATTTCCTGCTGCACAGAGAATATGCCGGATGGATAAATGTGCCTTTGATTAAAGTTACCTTCCATCGTCAAACCCGAACTCCTCCCCTTTTGAGGCACATATATATTGATCGGATTGATCAGATTAACCCCCAGTGAAAGGTAATAGGCAACACCCTGCCCAACAACTGCATACTGCAAATCCCCTTCCTTCAATTTAAATTCGCCATCAACAATCATTGTGTCAAGTCCTGTCATTTGGCTGTAATCATCGCTTACTCCCTTAATCGTACCAAGAACCTGTCTGTTTTCATACCTAAGTAGTGCATTATCCTCAATCACTTCGGTAAAAAATAGGACGTCTTTCATCTTACGAATCTCATTAAACGCCAGATTATTTGATTCAAAACTTTTGCCTTCAACAAGGGTTATCTTAAGATCGGGATCGAAAGATGAAAAAAGTGATTTTATAAGGCTGTCGAAACCATTGAAACCCGAAAGTCCGATAATCAGACCCATCGTTCCGATTGCCATTCCAGCCACCGAAATTGCTGAGATGATATTAATCAGATTCGTTCTCTTTTTCGAAAAGAGGTATCTTTTTGCGATATAAAAGGAGAGATTCAATTTTTACGTCGATTAGTAATCACTTTTTGTATGCTTTCACCAGCAAGCCAGTCCCTTTTTTATGACGAAAAATCACATCAAGGTAATTAAGCAGGATGCAAAACGGGAATGTAACCAGGTAATAAAAAGGGAGCAGAATATAAAAAGCTTTCGATTTACCCAACATTAAAATTGGATATTTCATCGAAAACTTCCATGAAAGCGATCCCGGGAAGCCATAGGTGTAACGCACCTCAACATCCGAAAACCCGGCATTATTTAGTTTTTGGGTAATATCATTTATCCCATATCCATCACGTACATGTTCTTCAATAAAACCATGAACCGTGTCCTGTTCGTGTTCATGTGTATCTGATCCGCCCTGATCGGATGGTGTTGAAATCAACAGCACACCATTGTTGCGAAGCGATTTGTAAAAATTATTAAAGACTAACTCATCCTCTTCGATGTGTTCCATTACATCAACCGAAAGTATCAAGTCATAACTATAAGGTTCAATGTACTTTGTCAGGTCAGCATATTCGAAATTCACTCTTTCAGGCAAACCGATTGAACTAAAGAACTGGTTACAATCGTCAATCTGCTCTTGCTTTACGTCGACTCCTGTAATAATAGAACCGGCGAAAATCTTGCTCATACGATAGCTGTACTGCCCAAATCCTGAACCCGCATCAAGAACCCTGATTTTTCCGGAAAAGGATTTCTTTTTCAGCGACCTTAATTCGCGGTTAACGTGCCACGCCCTGAGCAGGAGCAGGTCGAGCAACTTGTAAAAAAGCTTGCGCAAAAAAGGAGTGCGGTTAAAGACAGCTCCAAGTCTCCTTTTAATCGGGTCGTACTCCATAAGGAATTTTCTTATTCAATGATTAGTCAGGATTCGAATTAAAATTTTATTTCAAAAGTTTATCAATTTTTTCAATATAATCGAGACTGTCATCCAGATAAAATTCGAGTTCAGGAACATGACGTAACTGAAACCGCACAATATTACCAAGATCACCTCTTAGTTTACTTTTATGAAGCTTAATATCTGCTAAAACCTGAGGCGCTCCTTCCGAAGGAAAAATGCTTAAGTAGCACTTTGCCTGCGACATATCGCGTGTAACCCTGACCGTTGTCAGGGAGAGTATCCTCCCCTTTGCCAAAATATTGGTATCGCGTCGTAAAAGTTCACTCAACTCTTTTTGAATCAACCTTCCAATTTTATTTTGTCTTGTTGTATATTCTTCCATCTTTTCTTGTATTTGCTACAAAAATATATAAATTCAGCGGGTTCTGGAGATTCAAAAATTATCTTTCCATGTAAACCCTACCTTTGCAACAAGTTAAATAGCGAAAAACAGCCTTACAAATAGATGACGAGCGAAATTCAGAAAACAGATTCATTCATATATTCCTTTCCTCCAATTGCCGATTCCAGGAGTAAAGTGTTGATTCTTGGAACGATTCCAGGAAAAGAATCGTTACGGATGACAGAGTATTACGGGCATCCCAGAAATGCATTCTGGAAGATCTTATTTAAATTGTACAATATTCCGTTCTCTTCCGACTATCAGTTCAAAGTAGAAACCCTTCTTCAAAATGGGATCGCACTGTGGGATGTACTTCGAACTTGTGAGAGGCAATCAAGTCTTGACACCGATATCAAAATGGAAGGGCCAAATGATCTTCGTTCATTTTTGTCAGCACATCCGGGTATTTCAAAAATCTTTTTCAACGGGAAAGGAGCGGCGCGGTATTTCGGCAAGTATTTTGCAGATATTAACCTGCCAAACCAGGTTCTCCCCTCTACCAGTCCGGCTCATGCTGTAAAATGGGAAGAAAAACTTGAAATCTGGCAGGTTGTTAAAACTGCCGGACATAAATAATGCCTGAATTATTCAAAAAAGTAATGTTTAATATCTTTTTAATATCTTTGACTGAAAGAAAAATTAAAATTCAATATAATGAAGAAAAACGAATTCAAGCTCAAAACAGTACAATTAAAAGAGATTGCCCATAATCTCGAAGACAAAATTGAAAACGGACTTAAGAATGACAACACAGAAGTAAAAAGTATCCCGACTTACATTCACCCGCTTTCGTGTGGTGCAGAAGGTCAAGCCGTTGTATTGGACTGGGGCGGAACGAATTACCGCGCAGCTGTAATTAATTTTGCAGGTGGAGTTGCCAATATTTTACCAAAGAAAGCAGGAAGTATCGATCTCTCTGCAACAACAACAAAAGGATTTTCGATGGAAGATCTTATTGCCAAGCAATCTGAATTTGTAAATGAAATCGAACTACCGGCGAAAGCTCCAATCGGTTATTGTTTCTCGTATCCAGCCGATTGTATGGCCAATGGTGATGCTGAACTGATCAGATGGACCAAGGGGATCGATATTAAAGAGATGATTGGTAATCCTGTTGGAAAACCATTACTTGACAAACTTAACAAATCTGGGAAAGCTGAATTTACAGGAATTAAAGTAATCAACGATACCGTTGCCAGCCTTTTTGCCGGATTAACAAATCCTAACTATGATGCTTACATCGGATTAATCGTTGGTACTGGAACGAATATGGCAGCTTTCATTAATGCCGACAGAATTCCAAAAATTGATGCAAGCCTCAACTGGCAAGGTCTTACACCAATAAACCTTGAATCGGGTAATTTCAAACCTCCCCATTTGACAAAATATGATGAGTTGGTTGATGAAAAATCGGACAATAAAGGATCGCAACGTTTCGAAAAATCTGTTTCAGGAATGTATATCGGACAGATCCTCCGTGAAGTATTTCCGGAAGACGGATTTGATGAGCATACAGATGGAAAGGCACTTACCGATATCATCAACAGTCCTGACCAGCATAAGAAAAAACATGTAAAAGTAGCGAAAGCCATTTACAAAAGATCAGCCAAACTGGTTGCGGCATCGCTTGCCGGATTGATCGATATGCTAATTGTACACGATAAAACGGTTAAAAAAGTAAGAATTACTGCCGAAGGAAGCCTTTTCTGGAGCGAAGTAACTGATTGTAAAAACTATAACAAAGTAGTAAAAAGCACATTGAAGGAGTTACTTGTCGAAATGGGACACAAAAACGTGAAGGTGAATATTGCCGAAATTGAAAGTGCCAATATGATTGGTTCGGGAATTGCCGCGTTATCATAAATCTTTTTGAAAAGGAAGACAGTCTGATGGCTGTCTTCTTTTTTCGCCTTTCGATCTAAACCTAACGACATGAAAAAATGCCCGAATTGCAATACCGATATTGAACCGGGTTTTGAAATCTGCAGGAAATGCCAGTATAGTTTTGGTGATCAAAAAGTAATTGAAACAGTGGTACCTGGTTAAAATCATTTCTATGCCACTATCAATTGCTTAAGGTGTAAAGTTCCTATGATTTTCGCAGGCACACGCAAAATCCAGGATAGAATGCATTGGACTACTTTTGGAAATCTGATTGAACTTTTATCGAATATGGACTCTTTTGATCTGTATGTTTGCCCTCAATGCGATAAAGTTGAATTTTTTGTTTCGCCACCCTCAATAATTGGGAATAAAGAACAGCTAAACAGTTAAGTGACCTCCAATTTTCGGACCAGTATCCACCCTCTCCTTTTCTGAACTCTCCCACCCTGCTCAATACATGGATTCTCCGATCAAACCTTTATCTTTGAATCCAAATGATCGATTTCTTTTATCAATACGGTTTATTCGGACTTTTTATCGCCGGTTTTCTTTCGGGATCCATCTTCCCTTTCAATTCAGAGGCCGTACTTTCCTTGTTGATATACTCGGGATTTGATGTTGTTAGTTCGTTGATCGTCGCTACTGCCGGAAATACATTGGGTGGAATCTCTATTTATTACCTCGGCTATCTTGGGAAAATGGAATGGATTGAAAAGTATGCAAAGGTAAAAAAGGAGAAATTTCAGGCAATAATTCCAAAGTTGGAAAAATTTGGCGCCGTCGCGGCAACACTTTCGTTTGTTCCCATCATCGGCGACATCGTAATTCTGGCATTAGGTTTCTTTCGTATCTCGCCGTTTCTTACTGTTTTTTTTATGATCATCGGTAAAGTTGCAAGGTATCTGGCAGTGAAAGGTTTGATGAAAACTGTGATGTAAATTGATATAAAATCTGCAGTTATGAGAGTTGTTATCCAGCGTGTATCAGAAGCATCAGTAGCAATTGAAGGATTATTAACATCTTCCATTCAGAATGGTCTGCTTGTTTTTGCAGGTTTTGAAGATGCCGATACGAATGAAGATCTGGATTGGACTTGCAAAAAAATCACTCAATTGCGGGTTTTTAATGATCTGCAGGGAGTAATGAACTTGTCGGTGAAAGAAATTGATGGAGAAATTCTCGCGATCAGTCAGTTCACGCTCCATGCCAAAACAAAAAAAGGAAATCGTCCTTCCTATATACACGCAGCACCTCCTGATATTTCTATTCCGCTTTATCATCAATTTGTAGAAACATTATCCGAAAATCTTGGTACAAAAGTCAAGACCGGCGTGTTTGGCTCTCATATGATCGTAAAGCTGGTCAACGACGGACCAGTAACAATCATTATCGATTCCAAGAACAAAGACTTTTAATATGTGTTTCCTGCATATGCGTATACCACTTTAAAAAAATCTTTACTTGAAAACCTCGTAAGCGAATGGATGAAAATTCTTTGAGGGTTTTATGCGACTATTAAAACAAATTACTCATGAATGAGAATATTACAATCAGAGATGCACAATCAGAGGTCCATGCCTGGATTACAAAATACGGCGTCCGTTATTTCAGCGAGCTAACGAATATGGCTATTCTTACTGAAGAGGTGGGCGAAGTGGCCCGGATTATTGCCCGAAAATATGGCGATCAATCCTTAAAATCGAATGAGACAAATATCGATCTGGCTGATGAACTGGCCGATGTACTTTGGGTGATCATCTGCCTTGCAAATCAAACCGGTGTCGATCTCACCGAAGCATTTATGAAAAACATGGAGAAAAAGACGGAACGTGACCAACTTCGTCATTTAAACAATGACAAATTATTTGCATAAATATTAAAACGAAAAAACTATGAAATGGCTTTTAGGTAATGTTGACCGGGAGTTCCCGAATGGAGAAGTCGAGCAGGCAGTTGCTGCAATTGTTGAAAAATCGAAAGAGTTGAAAACCCGTGAATGGTATGAATTGGCGCTGTCGTGTATTGATTTGACTACACTGAATTCATCTGACAATCCGATTCAGGGAGAAAAATTTGCAATGAATGTTTCCAGGTTTCAGGAAGAATTTCCCGGATTACCCAACGTTGCGGCCATTTGCGTCTATCCGACATTGGTTGAATCGGTTAAAAAAAACCTTCAGACTTCCGGAGTAAATTTGGCTTCTGTATGTGCTGGATTTCCCTCTTCTCAAACTTTTTTGGATATCAAAGTGATGGAAACCAAAATGACAATAGCCAAAGGTGCTGGCGAAATTGATATCGTATTAAATTTGGGTAATTTTCTTGCCGGTGATTATGCTGCTGTAATTCAGGAAATTTCAATGCTAAAAAGGGCCTGTGGGGAAGTACATTTGAAAGTAATCCTTGAAACCGGAGCATTGAAGACACATGCAAAAATTTGGAAAGCATCCCTTCTGGCAATGCAAGCCGGTGCAGATTTCATTAAAACCTCAACTGGAAAGCTAGAGCCGGCCGCCACCCACGAGGCTGCATGGGTGATGTGCACTGCTATTAAAAACTACTACGAAAAAACGAATCAGAAAATTGGCTTTAAAGCAGCCGGCGGCATTGTTGAACCAGAAGACGCTCTTATATATATCGCTATTGTAAAGGATGTTCTTGGAGATGAATGGCTGAATAACAAACTATTCCGGATCGGAGCCAGCCGTTTGGCAAACAATCTGCTGACCGTTATCAAAGGGGAAAGTATCGTTTATTTTTGATTTTTGTTTTTCCTTATTATAAAAAAACGAATGGCTGTCAACTAAAACATGGCGGCCTTTTTTTAATTGACCCGCGATGTAATGTAATTAACATACTCAATCAAAGCAGATTTGATATCAGAATCGGGGTAAGTTGAAAGTTGTGCAATTGCCTTTTCATTATAACTATACATCACTTCTTCAGCATATTTGAAGCCACCATTTGCCTCTACGAACTCACTAACCTCCCTAAGGTCAGTAGATGATTTGGAGCGTTTGCGTACAATTTTAAGAATGCGAGATTTATCGCTGCTATTTGCTTGGTTCAGGGCATGGAGCAATGGAAGGGTGATTTTCTTTTCACGGAGATCATTGCCGGTCGGTTTTCCGATCAGGTTCGATTTTTGGTAATCAAACAAGTCATCTTTTATCTGGAATGCCATTCCGGCATATTCGCCGAACAGTCTCATGCGCTCAATTACTTCAGTATCTGTGGTTACAGTACAAGTTCCAACTGCTGCACTTGTAGCAAGTAAAGAGGCGGTTTTCTTCCGGATTATTTCGAAATAGATCTCTTCTGTAATGTCAAGTTTGCGGGCTTTCTCTATCTGAAGGATTTCACCTTCACTCATATCGCGTACTGCGGCACAAATGTGATCCAATATATCGTAATCGCGGTGTTCAATAGACCAAAGAAACCCTTTGGCAAGGATAAAATCTCCAACCAACACCGCAATTTTATTTTTCCAGACTGCATTCACCGAAAAGAATCCGCGTCGTTGATACGAATCATCAACAACATCGTCGTGAACAAGGGTGGCAGTATGTAATAGTTCTATGGTTAAAGCTGCATGGTAAGTCCGTTCATTGAAGATGCCATTTAATTTCGCTGCCAGAAAAACCATCATCGGACGCATCTGCTTCCCCTTTCGGCGCAGAACATAATTGATAATAGTACTTAACAGTGGCAAATCACTCTTAGTCGCTTTTTGGAAATAGGGCTCAAATTTCTTAAGCTCCTCAATGATAGGAGCTACTATCCGTTCTTTAGATGACATTATTTAAAAATTGTATTCTTTCTTTTCATTGTCCTACCGGCCAAAGGTAAGAATTAATTTTACTTCAACATTATTGTTTTTAGCCATTCTAAATTGCAATTTTACAATTTGTGAGAGATTGACAACTAAAAACTTAAATCATTAATTATTAGCAATTAAGAAATCACCTTATTATATTATGATATAGTTCGGGTTTTTCGGGTTTCCACGAAGGCTGCTAATAAAATATATATTCATATATTTGCATTAATTATTAGAATGATCGAAAATTACCGTCCATTTATTTTTTTAAACTTCGTAAGATAATGAACTACTCTGAGTTAAATATCGAGAAGTTAACTTTGGCAACTGAAATGCTAAAGGCTATTGCCCACCCGATGCGGATTGCTATTGTCGGATATCTTGACGGCGGAGTCAAACTTACCGTCACCGAAATTCATGAACGTCTCGGAATTGAGCAATCAACAACTTCGCATCATCTTGGCATCCTTAAAAACAAGGGCGTTTTAAGCTCAAAACGCGATGGAAAAAACACATATTATTTTCTAAAACATAAAGCGTTGACAGGAATACTCACTTGCATCGAAAATTGCGGATGCCAGGAATAAATTTTTGATTAATAATATATTAGAAGCCGACAAAATTTTTGCCGGCTTTTTTATTAAATTTTTACGTAGTTTTGATTTGGTCTTAATTCAAATATATCATGAACCGATTATTTTTGCTTGATGCATACGCACTGATCTACCGCTCCTATTTTGCATTCATAAATGCACCACGTGTTAATTCCAAAGGTCTCAATACCTCAACTATGTTGGGATTTGTTAACACCCTCGATCAACTCATCAAAAATGAGAAACCAACCCATATTGCTATCGCATTTGATATGAAAGGTCCCACTTTTCGTCACGATATGTTCCCGATGTACAAGGCTCAACGTGAAGAAATGCCGGAAGATATTCGTAAAGCCATTCCATACATCCGTGATATTATCAAAGGATACAACATTCCAATTCTTGAAAAAGAGGGTTTCGAGGCCGATGATGTGATCGGAACACTCGCAAAAACCGCAGAAAAAGAGGGATTCCAGGTTTTCATGGTTACTCCCGACAAAGACTATGCCCAATTGGTCTCTGAGAATATCTTCATGTACAAGCCAAAGCGTATGGGTAACGAAATGGAGATTTTAGGCGTAGAGCAAGTTTGTGAGAAATTCGAAATAACCAATCCATTGCAGGTAATTGATGTTTTGGGATTGATGGGTGATACATCTGATAACATTCCAGGTTGTCCGGGAATTGGACCAAAAACCGCGATGAAGCTCGTGAGCGAATTTGGCAGCATCGAAGGTGTTTATCAGAATATCAATAAACTGAAAGGAAAACAAAAAGAGAGCCTGGAACAATTTGAAGAGCAGGTCCGGATGTCGCGTACTTTGGCAACAATCATACTAGACGTGCCAGTCGAATTCAACCAGGAAGAACTCATCATGTGTGATCCGGATTATGTCCATTTGCGTGATATTTTCACCGAACTGGAATTCAGGGCACTGGCTGAAAGAATATTACCTGCTTCGACAAAAACTGTAGCACCACCTAAACCGACACCTGCGTTTGAGCAGGGCACTCTTTTCAGTATGCCTGAACAAACCCAGACCGAATCAATAAGTATTCACGACGATATCCGCTCAACAACTCACTTGTACCATCTAACTGATAATGTGGCACAAATAAAAGATTTGGTTTCCAAATTAGGCAAACAAACCGCCTTTTGTTTCGATACAGAAACAACGGGACTTGATCCGCACACAGATAAGCTGGTTGGATTATCCTTCTGCTTCAAACCGGGTGAAGCCTATTACATTCCTGTACCTGCCGATCAGAACAAAGCAATCGAGCTTGTTCAGCAGTTTAAAACCGTATTTGCAAATGAAATCATCCTGAAAATTGGTCAGAATATGAAATTCGATATTCTGTTCCTTTCGGGATACGGAATTGAAGTCAAAGGAAATTATTTCGATACGATGGTAGCCCATTATTTGATTCAACCGGAACTTCGCCACAACCTGGACTATCTATCCGAAATATACCTCGGTTATAAAAAGGTAGCAACCGAAGAGCTGATTGGCAAAAATGGCAAAAACCAGTTGAACATGCGGCAGGTCGATCTGGAGCAAATCAAGGAGTATGCCTGTGAGGATGCAGATATTACATTTCAACTGAAGCCGCTGTTAGATGCCGAATTAGAGAAGGCAACTGTTAAAAATCTGTTTGCGGATGTTGAAATGCCTTTATTAAAAGTGCTGGTTCAAATGGAATTGGCAGGCTTAAGAATTGATCCAAAAGTTCTTGACGATTACGCAGTGTCCCTTAGAGCGCAGATCGTTGAACTCGAAAATAACATCATCGGGCTGGCAGGTGAGCACTTCAATATTTCATCGCCAAAACAGCTTGGATACATACTTTTCGACAAACTGATGCTTGATCCTAAAGCGAAGAAAACCAAAACAAAGCAATATTCAACTGGTGAAGAAATATTGGTCAATTTGCAGGACAAACACCCCATCATCAACATGATACTGGAGCATCGGGGATTAAAAAAATTACTTTCAACATATGTCGAGGCGCTTCCCAAACTGATCAATCCTAAAACTGGTAAAATACACTCTTCGTTCAATCAGACGATTGCCGCAACCGGCCGACTTAGTTCCACAAATCCCAATCTTCAGAATATCCCAATCCGAACTGAAAACGGACGCGAAATACGCAAGGCCTTTATCCCGGGTGACGATGAGCACACCTTTTTGTCAGCTGACTACTCTCAAATTGAACTCCGGATTATGGCTGCTGTTTCTGGCGATGAAGTGATGACTACTGCTTTCAGCCACGGCGAAGATATCCATGCTGCTACAGCTTCGAAGATTTTCGGAATACCAATCAACGAAGTGACCTCAGATATGCGTCGAAAAGCAAAAACCGCCAACTTCGGAATCCTCTATGGAATCTCGGCTTTTGGTCTTGCTCAACGGCTGAACATTCCCCGCGGTGAGGCGAAACAGTTGATCGATGATTATTTTGCCAACTTTTCGATGGTGAAGGATTATATGGACAGTCAGTTGGTACTTGCCCGCGAAAGGGGTTATGTTGAAACAATTATGGGGCGCAAACGCTACCTTAGCGACATCAATTCTGCCAATGGTTCGGTAAGAGCTTTTGCCGAGCGGAATGCGATCAATGCACCTATTCAGGGTTCAGCTGCCGATATTATCAAAGTCGCCATGATCAACATTAACAAACGGTTCGACGAGAAAGGTTTTCATTCTAAAATGATCCTTCAGGTTCATGATGAATTAAATTTTGACGTTTTGAAAACCGAACTTGAAGCGGTAAAAAAGGTTGTGAAATATGAGATGGAAAACGCCATAAAATTAGCTGTTCCGCTCGAAGTTGAAATGGATGCCGCCGAAAATTGGTTACTTGCACATTGATTAGATGTTGTAAAACATGAAATGATTTCATTTGGTGAATAAAAAAACAAACTATGTTTGCAGAACGGATCAGAACAGATATTTTGCTATGGCAGAACAAGCAAATGTATTTTAAAATCCATTTCCCGGTTCTGAATTCTAAATCACAGTAATCATCAGTTTCCCATACGTTTTCTATAATTGGCGATTAAGTTACTTTTTCGTATTGAACCATTTTTAAACATGAATATTAAAGATTTTATTAGTCGGGCTAAAAACGGGTCGAAGTCAAAAATCTGGATAATGGCATTCGGAGCTTTACTTGGTCTGGCCATTCTTGCGACCATTAACACCGTATCATCATACACTTCCACCGACAAATACTGTATGTCGTGTCACGTTCACCCCTGGGCAGAAGAGTCCTGGAAATTGTCGTCACACCACAACAACAGGACGGGTGTTACCGTTCATTGTGTTGAATGTCATTTACCACCCAAAGGAGAAGGTTACCTCTTTGCAAAAGCAAAGCATGGAGCAATAGATGTTTATGGCAAATTGTTCAAGGACAGTGCGAAGATCAACTGGGAATCAAAAAAGTTGCTTGACAAGGCAAAAGGATTTACATACGAGGCATCTTGTATTAAATGCCATCAAAATCTCTTTCCTGTCACCCTCTCGGTAAACGGAAGCAATGCCCATCTAGCCTATGTGAATGCAAAAGAGCAACCAAAACCCAATTGCATTAATTGCCATTTAAATGTTGGACATTTCGACAAAAATGCGAAGCATGAACATGACATCAACTTTGGGGTCGACGCTGCAGCAAGTAAGGAGTTATTTACTGAAGCTACCAAGGTCGAAAAATTTGAAAATTTCACGGAGAAAATTCCTGGTACGACAGTCGCATTTGATATGGTAGCAATACCTGAAGGAACTTTCAACATGGGTAGTCCGGATGATGAACAACTTCGCAAGCCCGATGAAGGTCCGGTACGAAAAGTGAAGATTTCAAAATTCTGGATGGGAAAAGTTGAAGTTTCATGGAACGAATACCTTGCGTTCTTCCAGGCCACAGGGTCACAGGGACGAACTGAAGGACAAGTTCTTAAAAACAAAAATGTCGATGCTATAACAGGACCAACCCCGCCTTGGGGTGCCCCTGATCAGGGTTGGGGCAAAGGAACAAAACCGGCGATCACAATGTCGTGGCGTGCAGCGAACACTTATTGTCAATGGTTAACGAAAGTAACCGGTAAAAAATACCGTTTACCTACCGAAGCTGAATGGGAATATGCCTGCCGCGGGAATACAGCGACCCCTTATTTCTTTAAGGGAGATCCTAAACAATTCACTTCAAAAGGAATCTTTAAGAAAATATTCGGACGTGACACCACAACAATCAGCTCTTATATTGTCTACACCGAAAACAGCTTATCAAGGACAAAAGATCCTTCGGAAATGATGGCAAATCCTTTTGGATTAAAGAACATGGCTGGCAATGTTGCTGAATTTTGTTCAGATTATTATGCACCTGACACTTACAGCAAAAGAAGAAGAGAAATAGAGAATCCAGTCGGTCCACAATCGGGTGAAGAGCATGTGATCAGAGGAGGATCGTTTAAGAGCGATGCCAAAGATGTGAGAAGCGCTGCAAGAGATTTTACCAAGACGAAGGCATGGTTGGTAACTGACCCGCAAATGCCCAAAAGTGTCTGGTGGTATTCCGATTGCATCGATAACGGGTTCAGGGTTGTGTGCGAGGCAGATAGTATTGTTGGTAAATAAAAAAAGAACATCATAATGAAAAACGAGGCAAAAAATATCAACAGAAGGAAATTTTTAGGAGTCGGTGTACTGGCAGGAATTACGGTTGCCGGCGCCGGAGCTATCCTTTCATCCTGTAAAAAAGAGATAACCAACGAAGCAATGGGACTCCCCCCCATCCTGAGAGGTGCGCCAAAAGGACGGAAGCTTCGTGCAGGTCTTGTTGGTTGTGGAAACCGGGGAACCGGAGCAGCTATTAACTTTATCAGCGCAGGTCCCGATCTCGAAATCATCGCGCTTGCCGATGTGTTTCAGGATAAGGTTGATGGTTGTCGTGAGCGGTTTGATGGTTTCAAATTACCTATTCCCGCAGAAAACTGCTTTGTAGGTTTTGATGCTTACAAAAAACTGATGGCAATTCCTGAAATTGACGTTGTTATCTTGGCTACTCCACCACAATTCCGCCCGATACAATTCCTTGAAGCCGTAACCAATAAAAAACACGTTTTCCTCGAAAAACCGGTTTGTGTTGATCCCGTCGGTGCCCGGTTAATGATCGCCACAGCTAAAAAAGCAGAAGCCCTCGGACTTTGTGTTGTGACTGGTACACAACGGCGTCACCAGGAAGATTACATCGAAACTTATAAACAGGTGGCCAATGGCGCTATCGGCAAATTAACTTCAGCCAAGGCATTCTGGAACCAGGAGCACGTTTGGTTCCGTACACGCGAAGAGGGATGGAACGATATGGAGTATATGATCAGGAACTGGAACAACTTTTGCTGGCTCTGTGGTGACCATATTCTCGACACACATGTTCACAACATAGACGTTATCAATTGGTTCATGGGTAAATACCCCGAAAAGGCAGTTGGATATGGTGGTCGGGCACGCAGGGTAACCGGTGACCAATACGATTTTTTCAGCATCGATTTCGATTATGGCAATGGCGTAAGCTCACATAGCATGTGCCGCCAGGTCGACAGCTGTGCCAATGGAACGGGTGAAATCGTCAATGGAACAGAAGGATATACCAATTGTGTCAATACGATATGGAACCTCGATGGAAGTATAAAATGGCAGTTTGAATATCCAAAGGACGAGAATGGAAATGCGATGAACCAGCTGAAAATTCCGGCATACGTTCAGGAACACATGCACCTTGTGTATGCAATCAGAACAGGCAAATATGTAAACGAAGCGGAACGGACTGCATTGTCAACGCTTACCGCGATCATGGGACGCACTGCTGCTTATACCGGACAACAGGTAACCTGGGATGCCATTATGAAATCAGATATGGATCTTGGTCCGACCAAAATAGAATTTGGTCCTGTTGACATGGTTTTTGAAACGCCAATTCCGGGAACTCCCGTAAAAGTATAGATATCAACCACAAATATTAACAACTAAAATTAATCGCAATGTTTGACAAATCGACCAGAAGAGATTTTCTGAAAAGATCTGCGACCGTAGCAACCGGTGCATTGATCCTCCCACAGATCATCCCTTCAACTGCCTTGGGCATGGGAGGTAAACTTCCTCCGAGTGACAGGATTGTAATGGGAGCTATCGGTGTTGGTTCGCAGGGATCCAGTAACATGAGAGATTTTCTGGAACTTAAAAATCAGGTTCAGTTTGTTGCCGTTTGTGATGTTGACACTAGTCATCAGGCTAATGCAAAAGGACTTGCTGACGAGGCCAACAAAAACAAAGATTGCCGTGTCTATGGCGATTATCGCGAATTTCTTGAAAAAGAGAAACTGGATGCCGTATCTATTGCACTGCCGGATCACTGGCATGGAATTATTTATAGTGCTGCGGCGAATAAAAAACTGGATGTTTACGGCGAGAAACCTATCTGCCGAACCATTGAGGACGGTAAGACAATCGTCGATGCTGTTAAAAAGAATAATATCATCTGGCAGACAGGCAGCTGGCAACGTTCTAAACCTAATTTCCATCATGCTGTAGAGCTTGTAAGGAATGGCAGAATTGGAAAAATAAAAACAATTGAAGTCGGATTACCCGATGGAAGCAAAGGCATCGGAACTCCACCCGCAATAGAAGTTCCGGCAGAACTTAACTGGGAGATGTGGCTCGGACCAGCACTTAAAGTTCCCTACCGGGGCGTAAGTCATTGGAACTGGCGTTGGATTCTCGATTATTCAGGTGGACAGCTTACCGACTGGGCTGGTCACCATATTGATATTGCCAACTGGGGTGCCGAACTTGAAAGGACTGGTCCGGTTGAAATTTCGGGAGTAGGTGTTTATCCAAGAGACGGCATTTACAACGTTCCCGTTGAATACGATTTTCTATGCAAATATGCCAATGGTATCGAAATGCGCGTAGCCAACAGTTCACGGCTGGTTCATGGTGGTGGTGCCACCTGGTATGGTGAGAAAGGGTGGATTAATGTTGACCGTGGCAGGCTGGAAGCTTCCGATCCGAAAATTCTTCAGGAAGTAATTGGCGCTAACGAGATACAGATCTATAAAAGTGAAAACCATTGGCAGAACTTTATCGATTGCGTCCGTTCCCGAAAGGAAACCATTGCACCAATTGAAGTGGCCTACCGTGCAATTTCAGTTGCATTACTGGGCGAAATCGCGATGACAACCGGGCAGAAAATTCAGTGGGATCCTGAAAAACAGGAGATCATCGGAAATCCGATGGCAAGTCGTTTATTGACTCGCCCTTATCGTCAACCATGGACATTACCAACTATTTAATCTGAAATTAAAATGAAGAAGCAATATCTGTTAATATTCCTTTGTGCCGGACTTTTAGCCATTTTTAATTCGTGCCAGCAAGGTGCAGACCAGAAAAGTGCTGATTACAAGGCATTAATCGTCACCGGACAAAATAACCATAACTGGAAAGCCAGTTCACCAATCTTAAAACAATTGCTCGAACAGACCGGTCTGTTCACCGCCGACATTGTCAAATCTCCCGATAAAGGGGGAGACATGAATACTTTCAATCCCGATTTCGCAAAATACAACGTTGTCGTTATCGACTACAATGGCGATTCATGGTCCGATAAAACAAAAGCTGCCTTTGTTGAATACGTGAATAATGGTGGTGGTGTGGTTATTTATCACGGCGCAAATAACTCTTTTCCTGAATGGAAGGAGTTTAACCTGATGGCCGGATTGGGCGGTTGGGGAGACCGATCAGAAAAAGATGGTCCATATATCTACTACAAAAAGGACTCTATGATTATCGACACAACAGCCGGACCTGGAGGATCACATGCGAAACGTCATGAGTTTGAAGTGAAAATGCGCAACACAGAACATCCTATCACCAAAGGATTACCCACTCGCTGGATCCACGGGAGTGATGAGCTTTACAGTCAGTTACGCGGTCCAGGTAAAAATATGGAGATTCTTGCAACGGCTTATGCTGATACAACTGGTGGCGGCACCGGACGCGACGAACCTATATTAATGACAATCACTTACGGGAAAGGTCGGATTTTTCATACAGCGCTTGGTCATGCTGATGAAGATGGTGGTCCCGCGATGGAATGCGTAGGTTTTATAACAACTTTCCAGCGTGGAGCTGAATGGGCTGCAACAGGAAAAGTTACACAAAAGATTCCCTATGATTTTCCAAATGTTGGAGCGGCCTCTTTGAGAACAGATTTTAAGGAGTTGACACTTGAAGGCGATCTGGCAAAAATCGAGCAATACGATATCACCAAGAGTACAAAGTATTTTGTTGATTTACAAAGTCGTATCCGCAACGAGGCAAAAACTCCGGAAGATTTTCAGAAATTTGAGAAACTGATGATCAAAGTGCTCGATAGCAAAGAATCAACCGACGATGCTAAAAGATTAATCCTGCGCGAACTAAGCTGGATGGGCTCTGATCTTTGCATTCCATCGGTAAAAGAACTTGCTAAAAATGAGCAGTTAAAAGACGTTGCCGAATTTGCTTTGGCACGACTACAACAAACCAAATAATAGAATCACAAAGTAGGGACGTTGCGTGCAACGTCTCTACTAATACAACAACCCTGCTAAGGCAACCTCCCTGCCAAATAATACGAATTAAATCCCAATGCGATGAAAGATCTTAACAGACGAGGTTTTATTAAACTTTCTTCCACAGTTGCGGCAGGAGTCATTGCCGTACCAACGATTATTTCAGCCTGTGCCCGAGGCAAAAACGGAAATGTTGCCCCCTCCGACCGTATCAATCTCGCATTTATTGGTTCCGGAAACCAGGCAATGAATGACATCCGTGATTTTGTAACTGACAAGCGGGTTCAGATCACTGCAATTTGCGATGTAAACAAACAAAGTACCGGATACTGGGACGGGAAATTGGGAGGAAGGGATGTTGGAATCAATTTGGTCAACGGATTCTATTCGGAATTAACCGGCAAAAAATATACGGGCTGCCTCGGATTCGAAGATTTCAGGGAAGTGATTGCACGAAAAGACATAGATGCTGTAGAAGTAGTGATCCCTGATCATTGGCATTCGATTCCGGCACTGATGGCTGCCAAGGCAGGCAAAGATATCTATTGTCAGAAACCCCTCGCATTAACGATTCCCGAAGGAAGAGCCATGGCCAATGCGGTGAAGAAATACGGGGTCATTTTTCAGACCGGTAGCCAACAACGCTCCGATGAAAATTTCAGGCGTGTTTGCGAACTCGTGAGAAATGGCAGAATAGGTCAGTTACAAACCGTTGAGTGCGGTCTTCCCTCCGGAACCCCCGATTACGGAAAAACAGGTCATCTTACGGATACAATCCCTGTTCCTGAAGGATTCGACTATAATACATGGCTTGGACCAGCCCCCGATGCGCCCTACTGTCCGGCCCGTACGCACGTCAACTTTCGCTGGGTGCTCGATTATTCGGGCGGACAGGTAACAGACTGGGGCGGACATCACCCCGACATTGCCCAATGGGGAATGGGAACCGAATATACCGGTCCGGTAAAAATTCAAAATGCAAAAGCCGAATGGGCTGTTCATCCTGTTTGGAATACTGCCACAGAATTCTATTTCGAGTGTCTCTATGCAAATGGCGTTAAACTGATCATTTCGAACAAAGTGAAAGGCGGGGTTACCTTTCGCGGAACAGAGGGATGGGCTACGGCCAACCGCGGAAATCATCAGGTTTTCCCTGAAAATCTTAAAGATACAGTGATCGCACCTTCCGAAATCCATTTGTACAAAAGTGACAACCATTTCCGGAACTTTATTGACTGCGTCCTTTCCAGAAAAGAAACAATTGCCCCGGCAGAGATCGGACACCGCTCCATCACGATGTCGCACCTTGGCAACATCGCAATGAAACTTCAGCAAGACCTCGACTGGGATCCTGTAGCGGAAAAATTCATTAACAACGATTTAGCCAACGGGATGCTGGCCAGAAAAATGAGAGAGCCATGGGCATCCGTTTACAAAGAACACCTCGTTTAAAAGATTTATTGTAAATTTACAAGTGATAGCTGGCTCGGTTGCCGCTATAAAACATCAATGCTATGCTCTCAATCGTAATTCCCATCTACAATGAAGAAGGCCTGATCGACGATCTGCTGGGACGAACGGTGGCGGCATTAAATGCATTTATATCGGATTACGAGATCATTGTAGTTGATGATGGCAGTGAAGACCGGAGTCTTCCAAATCTCCTTAAATGGCAAGACAATAACAGCAATATCAAGGTGTTATCACTTTCCAAAAATTTCGGGCACCAGGCAGCTTTTACTGCCGGATTGGAACATGCTTCCGGAGAAATTGTGGGTATGATGGATGGCGATTTACAGGACCCGCCGGAACTATTCCAGGAAATGTACCGCAAAATCACAGAAGAAGATTACGATATTATCAGCGGAACACGAACCGGTCGAAAAGGGAAAAGCAGCCGTAATTTCTATACATTTCTTTTCCACCTTTTGTTCCGGAACATTGCCGTAATCCAAAACATGGAAAATGCGGGCAACTTTTCGATGATGAAACGCGAAGCCGTCGAAGCTCTTTTAACGATGAAAGAAAAAGTCCGCTATTTGCCAGGGCTCCGATCGTTCATCGGTTTCAGACAAGGGTCAGTCGACTTTGTGAGGGATGAACGTTCGGAAGGACAACCCAAAATGAGCCTAACAAAATTATTCATACTCGCTTCGGATGCCATATTTTCCTTTTCGAGATTTCCCATTAAATTCTGCCTGTACCTCGGACTGATTGGCACTGCGGTGTTTATGTGCGCCGGAATATATGTACTGATTGCCAAAACACTTGGATTTGCCGTAATCGGCTGGTCCTCCACCTTGCTAAGTATCTACTTCCTGGGATCAATCCAGCTTGTCTCCCTGGGCGTTGTGGGAGAGTATGTTTACCGGATTTATAAGGAATCCCAAAACAGGCCGATCTATTTCGTTAAGAAATTCTACGATGGGAATCCCTCAAAATAATGACGAACAAACATTTAAAATATATCTTCTACAGTATTGCCGCACTGCTTCTTCTTTTAATGCTTAAAGGTGGCGTTGATGGTGGAATATCAGGCGATGAGTATCTTCATTACAATCAATCGGTTTATGTATATGACTATTTTGCTTCCCATGGTAGAGATACAACAGCGCTCCATACTCCGGTAACTCACTTAAAATACTACGGTCAGTCCTTTGATAATCTGACCACCATTCTTGTCAGGTGGTTCAACATCGATGATCTGTTTCTCTTCCGGCATCTGTCGTGCTCGTTGGTTGGCTGGCTTACGGTGATCGTCACCGCGTTCTTTGCCGTTTGGCTGGCAGGTTACGGAGCCGGCATCTTCGTGATTTTGTTGTTCGCCCTCTCTCCCACTTTCATGGGTCATGCACAGAACAACCTGAAAGATATCCCATTTGCGTTGAGTTATATCGCAGCCATCTTCTTTACCCAGAAGATGCTCTTTAATAACAATAAGACAAAGATTTCCGACGCAATCCTGCTAACCGCCAGTATCGCCTTTTCAATCAGTATAAGGCCTGGAGGCTTGCTGCTGATCTGCTATCTTTTCTTCTTTTTCTTCCTGTTCTACACCCATAAATACCTATATTCCCATCAATTTGAACCACCTTTATTTCGAAAGAAGCTGATCCAAATTTTTCTGATCTCAGTTGCCGCCTGGTTCCTGAGCATCCTGTTATGGCCTTACGCCCAGCTGAATCCCATCCTTAACGTTTGGAAATCGTATGAAGTGATGACGCAGTTTCCAACCACGCTGAAGCAACTTTTCGAAGGGAAAATAGAATGGTCCGATTTAATGCCATGGTATTATTTGCCTAAATACATTGCCATCACAATTCCGCTGATCATTTTTGCCGGACTTGCTGCGTTTGTTGTTTTATCGAAAAGGATCATCAACACGGATAACCTTCTTAAATACGGATTCCTGATCTTTTCAATTCTGTTTCCGGTCGTCTTTGTGATCTACGAAAAATCGAATCTTTACGGATCGTGGCGCCATTTCCTGTTTATCTATCCGTCAATTATCCTGTTGGCAGCCATCGGATTCTCTTCGTTATTCAAATACCTAAAAAGCAAGTACTTTATTATAACAGCAGTTCTTATTACATTGATATTAGCGATCCATCCGGCCAGATTCATGATCCGGAACTACCCCTATTACTACCTATATTACAATCAATTGGTTGGTGGCCTCAACGGAGCTTACGGAAATTACGAAACCGATTACTACTACCACACAATTCGCGGAGGCTCGGAATGGCTGGAGAAGTATCTTGCAACCAACAAACAAAACGATTCGATCAAAATCGCCACCAATTTCTCGGTCAACTGGTACTTTCGCAATCATCCCAATATCGAAACTTTCTATTGCCAGTACGACGCAAGAAGTCAGCGCGATTGGGACTACATGATTGTTGCTAACAGTTACATCCCGGTGAATCAAATCAAGGATAAAACATGGCCTCCAAAGAATGCCATTCATGTGATTTATGCCGATGAAGTTCCCGTATGCGCCGTTCTAAAGCGCGAGACAAAACTCGATCTTCAAGGATATGAGGCACTAAAAAAGGGGGATAACGCTGAAGCAATCCGATTATTTGAAGATGCATCGAAAATTAATACACAGGATGAATTAATCTTTTATAATTTTGCCGCGGCGCTGGTGAAGGAGGGGAAAATTGACAGTGCAAAGACAATGCTTCATGCTGCGTTGAAAATCAATCCCGGTTATGAGCCTGTTTTAATGTACCTTGGGAATATTGCTGTCACACAAAATAATCCTGAAAAAGCAATCAGGTACTACGAAACATTGATCAGCTACAATCGTAAATATTTCGAAGCCTATATCGGGTTGTCGAAGTTAATGCTTGATAAAGATGTCGTTAAGGCAAGAAGTCTGTTGAAAACCTGTTTAACACTGAATCCCCGATATAAACCGGCCATCCAGGCCCTTGCAGATTCGTACCGGAAATCAGATCCCGAAGTGGCCAAAAAATATGATGATTTAGCAAATACGTATAAATAATAGATTTTAATATTTGAAAGATGAAAAGAACAATTTTAATGATTTCGATGGCAGGAATGTTGTTCCTGAGTGGTTTAAGTTTGGCAGTTGCGCAGGATCAGCCATCTGCAACAAAAGATTCGGTGAATGCCGATAAAGCAGCAAAACCTGTATTCTACGATGCAGCCGCTACCGAGGAAGCACCTAAAAACTCAACCACGACCTATGTTTTGGTGATTGGTGCAGTTGTGTTAGTTGGTGTAGGTGGTTATTTTATGATGAAGAAAAAGAAAAACTAAGGGAAGTTTAATTGAACCGAATTGGAAATAAGACCGTCTCAAATGTAATAGTGAGACGGTCTTATTATTTTACGGGGAACTGAAAAGTTACCCATGTCCAAGGATCATAGCTTGCGGGCTAAACGTTATCAACCTGATCATATTAGATTTTCGCCAAGGATTTTTAACCTAAATTTATATGAAAAATATTTTACTCATTGTATCAGTATTTATTATTGTTTTGACTCTGTCTTTTCGCATTATAGATGCGCTCGATTCACCAGAACTAAAATCCACTACTTGTCTTGAAAATTATACTCAGGAAGAATTGAATTTTTTTTCGGAAGTCGGATTTCGATACCATAACAGCGCAAGTAAATGGGAAAAAGATATTACGGTTTCTATTAAAGGAAATCCGATGCAAAGCGATATATTACTAATTGACAGCATAATAGAAGAATTAAAACCATTGATTTTTCCTATACGTATTAACAGAGTTAATGATGCAGGAAATTTGATTGTTGAATTTTTGGAAGATACAAAAGACCGGCAGGTTATGGGTTTTACAAATTTTGATAGAACATCATCAAGTTACAGTATAGAGAATGTATCTATTCAGATATTCTCGAAAACAAAAGGACAATGCAGGCAGCAATGTGTTCGTCACGAGTTTTTACACGCTGTGAGTTTAAATCATCCGAAACGGAGGAATACAGGAACAATTATTGAATCATTAGTTGAATTTACAGATCTTGACATGGAGAATGTGAAAACATTCAGGTATTCCGATCTGGATAAATCCTCATTAAAAATACTATACAGCGATTGTATACCAATAAAATTAAAAAGAAAAACATTTATAAAGGCCTGCCAGATTAGAAACAAGCAAGATATTTGAATACAAAAGCGAATAGCTGGTGGTTGGTGAGGGGTCGCGTGATTTGGCTAACGCCGATCTTCGATTTCAATTACGGTTATAATCAAATCTACTGAAAACAAAGCGATTGACGATCGATTGACCTTATTCACCAATTTACCACACCTCCAGCAACCCGGGATGATTACCCGTGATATTACGTCCACCCTTAGGGGTTACAATAAATGTGTTTTCGATGCCGACCATTCCGATTTTAGGAATTCCCTTTTTAGGTTCAATGGCAAAGACCATCCCGTCTTGTATCGGCTCATCAAAACCATTGGCAATCACAGGCAATTCATCGATCGTCAACCCGATGCCATGACCGAGGAACTTTACCTTGCGGGCGCCGAATCCCATAAAGTTTTCAAGGAATGCAGGATTCAATCCGTCCAGGATTTCATTGTAGATCACAGAAGGGATTGCACCCGGTTTCAACATCGAAGCAATCCTGTTTTGAATATCCACACATTGTAAATGGATTTTTATCGCTTCATCCGGAAGTGATTTCCCGAACATATAAGTCATCGTCTTATCCGTATGATAACCATCTACGCCGCAACCCACATCCACAAAAACAAGATCTCCCTTATGCAATTTACGGCTCCGGCTACCATGGATCGGAACTGCAGGGCTCATCCCATAAGCGCCACCATGTCCATTAAATGAGGTTGGATAGATAGAACTCTCTCCAAATCCGATCTGCCCGAGAATCGACTCGGTATCGAACATACCAAACCTTGCCACACCATGATGTCCTTCACGGATCAGTGCTGTATAGAGATCGCAAAAGAACTCCGACTCGCTCATCCCCTCGTGCAACAACGCAGGCACAAGCTCTTCGGTAACCCGCTGGTGGATTTTCCCCGACTGCTCCATCAATGCCAATTCATATTTGCTCTTAATGGAACGCACCGCTCCTATCTGAAGATCGGCCGATTCGATCACCGAAAACGGGAAGTATTTCTGAAATCTTTGCAACATCGCCAGGGGGACAATCTCCTTCTCAAGATAAACTGTATCTCCAAGATTTTTCATCTCCACAGCCGCATCGCGGTAGCTCTCCATCGGCTTAATCGACGGGAACAACGATTCCTCAACCGCCCGTTCGTAACTGCGCCGCACCCACAAAACGGCTTCATCGTTACTGGGAATAAACAGCACACCTTCCTGCATCGTCCCCGTGAAATAGTAGAGATTGATCTTGCTAAATACAACCGTTATTTCCCAGCCGGGACTGCTCTGATCCATCCGTTTTCTGAAACGCTCTATCCGCGAATTCAATTCTTTTAAGGGTACTTTTACCTGCATCGTTGACTGTTTGAGGTGCAAAAATAAAAATTAATCAAAGGATCAGGTTCATCCATGGTTTAAGAGAATGTTATATTGATCATACAGATACTCTAAATTTCTGAATCTGAAATTCCAGACAAATTTCGAAACGACTAACTATTAAAGCCATTTTAATTGGTAACCAGTCAATTACTTCAGGATATAATACGTGTACCCTTTTGCAGGGATTGTTACATTCAACGTAATCTCATATTCACGGTTGACCGAAGCGGTTTTGACCTTTCCTTCAGCGTCCTCAACCTGGGTCTTGCTGTTTAAACCCGTGTAATAGACCGGAACCCTGATGTTCCGGGTGATGGGTACATTCAGCGGATTATAGAGCATCAGCAACCCTTTTTCGTTGCCGGAAGGATTCACGTGCAGGATTCCGTCCCAATCACGGCCATCCGCACGGCGAAGGTGAATCATATCGGAGTTCAGAATTTCCCTGTATTTCTTGTACCATGCAATCGTTCGAATGACCAGCTGTTTCGTTTCGTCGGTATCGTACAAACGGGGGCCGCGGTAACACGCCTGGATGCCCGATCCGTAATATTGCATCATCAGTTGCTCATAATCCTTCAGATGATCTGCAAGCGGCTCCAGCACCGCCTCTTCTCCCCCGCCCTGGTAGCGCGTCAGCGGAACAAATCCCCATCCCATCGAAGGCGTTTTTTCCCACGTTCCATCAAAGATATTCTGACGGTTCAGGATCATTTGCTGATCGCGCGGCAGCGAGAAATTCACTTCACGGTAGCCCAACCCGGTTTTGTTAGTTCCATCAAGGAAATACCAATCGGGTGCATTCACATAGATGCCATGTTCATTGCACCAGTGATACAACCCTTTTTGCAATTCCATCTGACGCCACTGCGAATCGGCTAAACCTGTATGACCGGGATGTACTGTCGATGCACAAAGATCTCCCGGATACGGTCCATCATTTTCGAAGATGTCGAAACCCGTCTTTCCGATGAAATATTTCAGCTTGCTGATATAAGTGAGGCCCCATTTGCTGCCCATGCAAGGGGCGTGTCCAAAAAAAGCGGCAGCATCAGGTTTTCCCGTAACGGGATCAATCACATCATCTTCGTCACTGATCTGACGCGAACTGAACAACGAATAACTTCCTATTTTGAGCCCCTTTTGATGTGCCAGATCTGCAAGGTATTTCCACTTTTCAACATTCGCTGCCGTTGTATCTTCCATATCGCAATGACTTCCAAAGCTAAGAATCAACGCTTCGTAACCCGTGGCAACGCATTGTTCGATCGCATTTTTCACCTGCTCGTCATTTTTGCTGACAAGGTGCATAAAGATGGGGTTCTCGGCGGTCCATGGCGCAACAGCCGTGTACATTTTACGGATTGCAAGCCCTCTCCTTTCGCGGTCGTAACTGTCCTGCAGAAGTTCGTGCGTACGAACCGAGTTATAAACTTCAGAAGGCAAGAGTTTAACAGCCGTCACATTTTCAGGATACACTTCAAGCAAACCAGGGGTTTGGTAATTATAGTTGACCTGTGAAGTGTAAGCCGAGTCCGTTTTCCAGTGGGTGGTCTGGTCGCTGATGTCGTAACGCATCGCGTTGTTAAACGCATAATTCGTTTCGACATAAATGCCGTGCTGCTTTTTCATTTGCTCCGGGGTTCCCACAACGGCACTTTCCTCCTCAACCAACGCCAGTATTTCATTGACGACCCTGTTCAGAACGATCGGACCGGCACTGTTATTAGTCACCGAAAGCCACTTTACAATCAGCGGAATATCATCATACAATTCGTAATGAACACTCACATCGACACCTTTCAATTGATCTGACCGGAACTTAAGCGTGAGTGCCTTTCCTTTGCCTTTTTTAATGTTCCGTGACCAGTTTGTTTGCTTCCAGTTGATGAAAGGAGTGATCTCCGATACGGTATAAGAATCGAACTGAAAATCATTTTCACTGGTGGTAAAAGCATCAATCCATTCGGGCATCAGGTAGGCATTTTCCTTTTGCCCATGCAATCCGCCAATGTTGAATTTCTTTCCGTCGATGGTTAATACAGCTTCCGGTTTTACGGCTCGCAGCAATTGCTGTCCGTTGCTTAAATTTTCGTAACCCGTACACGCAAGATTGGGTTTGGTCCGAAAGACACGTTTCACCAATCCGTTCGTCAGGACAAGGTCTTTGCCATTTTCAGAAAGTTGAATATTCGCGGCATAGCCTTTACCGTTCACGAGCCAGTCATTCGACTGCTTGTCTTTAAATGTCTGTCCGGTAACAAACGATCGGAAAAAGATCACAACTAATACAAGTGACAAAACTGTTTTATTCATGATGATTTGTTTTTCGGTTTCAATTCAAAAATACGAAAAATATCAGGCGAAATAAGTTGGTAATCCCCCAATAAACAGACCTGTCAGGTTTCGGAAACCAGACAGGTCTTAGCTCATAAAAAAGGTGCCCCATTCCCGAGGCACCTTTTTTTAAAGTGACCGGCTGACTTCTGAAAAGCGGAACCAATACTGCAAAATTTTCTGCGTCCCTCCGAAAAGTCAGCCGGTCAATCATAAAACAACTATTTCACCTTGATTTTGAACGACCACGCATAACTGCACGAAGTTGGCCGTGCTTTCTGTTTCGGATAGGTGATGGTCAGACCACTGGTTTCATCCCATGTCCAGGCGAGATCACCAGGAACACCCAGCATTGTAATTTTTGAACCCGCCACCGGTTTTACTGATTTCGTTTTGAATTGATCACCCTGCCATTTCAGGAAGATCGCATAGGCGTAATCACCTTTCGATGTAAACCGTGCATCTCCTTCAACCTGGGTTTTCCATACCCGTGTTCCGTAAATTGCTTCACCGTTAACCGTTAGCCATTCACCTAATTTTAGCAACGGATGTTGTTCATATTCCGGAATTATACCTGCCGCCGTCGGACCTACATTGATATCAAAATTACCATTGCGGCTCACTCCGTCAACCACTTTATCGATGAATTCCTTAGGACTCATGCAATCTTCCATATCGGTATCCTGGTTATAGCCGAAAGTTTTCGCAATTCCCTGCCAGAAAGACCATTTGTGTGTCAGAATACCTAAACTTCCATCATCATAACTGTATTCCACATTGTATAAATCGCCATGCTTGCCACGCTCATCTTTACCAAAACGGTCATTTACAAAAACCTCCTGGTTCCGTTTGGCAGCTTCGTTGTAATAGTATGCAACCACCTCTTTCATTTTCCAAAACGATTCGGGATGGTCCCATTCCCCGTCGAAGTATAAAAAGTCGGGATGGTACAAATCGATAAGTTCCCTGATCTGCGGAATCATAAAATCGTCGACATAGTTGTTCACCTTCTTCAACCCGGCATAAGGAATATCCTTACCAGTATATAGCGGGTTATACCACTCATAAAGTGAGTAATACAATCCGACTTTCAGGTTTTCCTTACGTCCGGCAGCAAAAAACTGCCCGAGCAGATCTTTTTTCGGACCCATCTTCATCGCGTTGCGATCGGTATATTTGGTGGGCCACAAACAGAAACCGTCGTGGTGTTTCGAGGTGATGAAAATATAATTTGCCCCCATCTTTTTGGCAAACTTTGCCCATTCGGTTGGGTTGTAATTTTCGGCTTTCCATTTTGGTATAAAGTCATCATAGGTGAAGTTTTCGCCATAGTTCTCCTTGTGGTAAGCGACTGTAGGATTCCCCACCTCTTTCATCCGGTTACCATACCATTCGGCATAAGAAATTCCCTTTTCACGGGGAGCCCACGCCGGAACGGAATAAACGCCCCAGTGCATGCTGAGCCCGACTTTGGCATCATCGTACCATTGCGGCATCTTATGACTGTCGAGCGATTCCCAGGTCGCCTTGTATGGCCCCTGTGCATTCACCTTCGTCAACGAAAGGGCGCCAATCATCAAACAAATAATCAATAACAATTTTATTCGCATAGTTGTAGATTTTAGATTTCGAAAAATACGAATAATGAGGAAATATTACATCAGACAAATGGATTTATATGTTGTTATAAATCTGTGATATCTTGACCATTGAATTCTACTTCGCAGAGAATTGAACTTTTTTGTCGAATCAATGTCTTAATCCAACACAATTAAAAACAGATGCTATGAAATACGTTGTATTAGGTTCATTGGGAAATATCAGCAAACCGCTTGCACAGAAATTAGTTGATGCCGGCCATAGCGTAACGGTCATAAGCAGCAAAGCGGTAAAAATTGAACAAATCGAAGCACTTGGAGCCAAAGCGGCCATTGGTTCGGTGGATGATGTAAGCTTCCTCGCAAAGACTTTCGCAGGAGCTGATGCTGTTTATACGATGGTGCCACCGAATTTTGGTGTCGGTAACTGGAAAAAATACATTGGTGGTATTGGTGAAAATATAGCTGCAGCCGTGAAAGCATCGGGCGTTAAAATGTCGTTAACCTAAGTAGTGTCGGGTCACATATGCCCGACGGATGTGGTCCCGTAAGCGGGTTATATTTTGCTGAAAAGGCACTGAACGGATTAGATGGAGTGAATGTCAAACACCTTCGTGCCGGGTTTTTCTATCTGAACTTTTTGGGAAACATTAGTATGATCAAAAACATGGGGATCATTGGTGGAAATTATGGCGAAGGAACAAAACTGCCCCTCGTACATCCTGAGGATATTGCGGATGCTGCTGCTGAAGAGATGCTGAAATTGTCATTCAAGGGTAAAAACATTCGTTATGTCGTAAGCGACGAAAAAACCACGAACGAAGTCGCTGCCATTTTAGGAAAAGCAATTGGTAAGCCTGAACTTCCATGGATCAACTTTAAAGATGAAGATACATTGGCCGGAATGTTGCAGGCAGGATTACCTGAAGAGATTGCCAAAAACTATGCTGAAATGGGAGCTGCAATGCGTAATGGTGAGATGACTGCAAAATACAAAACCGACCGGCCTTCCGCATTTGGAAAAACAAAACTGGAAGCTTTTGCGCCCGTTTTTGCCGCGGTTTATGCAAAATCATAATTTATCCCGCTAAGAGCGCAAAGTAAAAAATATATTTCTTTGCGTTCTTAGCGTCTTTACGGGATCTACTATTTCACTCCAATCCGGTAAAGCGTTGATTCATTACGGATAATCAGGGAATTATTTACAATGGCCGGGGTTGCATAGATTTCACCGGGTAATTGATTCTCTGCAAGAATTTCAAGTGTTCGTCCGGCTTTCAGGACAAGGGTTTCCCCTTTAACCGAAGTAAAATAGACGCGGCCTCCGGCATAAACCGGAGAAGCGTTATATTTATTTTTCAGTCTTTTCGTGTATAAGGCGGCTCCTGTTTTGGCATCAATGACGATCAGGTTATTCCGGCTATCAACCGTGTAGATGATACCATCCTTGATTAACGGAGTAAGCAACTGTATAATAGGCGTCTTTACCCTCCAGAGCACATTGGATTTTGTAATATCTCCGGAACCTGTGGGATCAACAGCCAATAATTCGGCATATTTTTCACCATCCGGAGGCGAAACAAAACTCGTGTAAAAGAAGACAATTCCGTTTTCACAAACAGGCATCGCAATTGTAGAATCTTCTCCCTGCACAACACGCCAAACCTCTTTCCCGGTTTGAACATCATATGCGATGCATACAGCGGCACCATTGGATATTAACAGATCGCGCCCTGCCACATTAACAACGATTGGAGTTACATACGCTTTTTTGCCGATCGGTTGAAGTAGGTCGTAACATTCTTTCGGACGATCTGTTCTCCAAACAGTTTCACCGGTTCTCTTATTCAGCGCTACAATAAATTGCTGATCCGTACCTTCATAATGAAGAATTAAAAAATCCTTGTAAAGAATCGGAGAAGCACCAGTTCCCTGAACATGTTCCACCTTATAATCATTCCTTTTCCACACGATCTTACCATCTGTGGTGTTGACACATGCTGTTCCCGAACTTCCAAAATTCAGGTATACAAAACCTTGTTCAATACAAGGTGTCGGAGTAGCATACGTGTTTATCGAATGCTTCCCATAAATACTGTCTTGTTTAAAAAGCAGGATATCAAAAAGCACCTTGCCGGAATTAAAATCAACACAAACTCCTGACATCTCTTTGCCATCCACCGTGGCCGTGGTTACCCAAACCTGATTTCCATAGACAACTGGTGAAGACCACCCTCTGCCACGGATCTCCGTTTTCCAGATCACATTTGTCGTGTCGCTCCAAATCACAGGAACCTGATCGTCTGCCGATATGCCATCCAGGTTTGACCCCCTGAAATGTGTCCAATTGCCTTCCTGGGCTAATGCCGATGTTGTATTTAAGACAATGATTAAAGTAAAAATGTAGATCAGAAATTTCCAGTGTAAATTGTTCATAAGGCTTATATACTAAGAGATTAACTTTAAAACTATTGACCCGGATCCTTGAAATTTTTGGAGGCATCATCAAGAACAAGAATCCAATCGTTACCACGCCCCTTTGTCGGAGTTGAGAACATTTTAGTTCCCGTTCCAGGAAAGTTTCCGATTGATTTAGATTCTCCGTTATGTGGATCGAACCACCACGCGTTAATTAATTTGGCTCCTATTTTATCCAATTGAATTGTTGCATCCCAACCTGTTGGAAAATAAACCATCGCATAACCCTCACCTCTTGTGGCTACTACATAATCAGTTTCTGGAAAATAAGCAGGGACAATCAACGATTGATCTGGAATTCTGGAAGTAAAAGGTCGCGATTCCATCAGGCGACGTGCATTAATCAGGTCCCAGGCACCCGGCAAATCGAGAACTTCTGTCCAGTTATGACGGGCAAGTCCCACTGCTTCACGTCCCGGAGCCAGCATTTGCCAGATCGGATGACAACCATATGTGTGGCCAAATCCGCCACTAAAGAGGTCCCAGTACATCGCCTGACGGACATCGGCATCATCAAACCAGCCTAAAATTTCGGGTTTCCAACCAACCGGATGATTTTCATAACGCGGTTCACCATCGAAACATGGTTTGACTGGTTTCAGATTGTAGTCGCGCACAACAATTCTTTTGTAAATTGAATAGCTTCGTTGTCCGTGTCCGGTCTGACACATGTTAAAATCGAGCCAGTCGCTCTCCTGATACCACTCAGACGAACTTCGTTCTCCCCATGGATGAAGCGTCATCAGGTGGTTTTTATCCACCGATTTTATCCCATGAGCAATTGCATCCCAAATCTCTTTATTCTTTCCGCCACCATCGCGATCTCCGCCATTGATCCAGATAATATTAGGATAGTCTTTGTAACGATTGCCAATCCATTTCCCATATTGGAAACCGTTTTCCTTGTTGAAAATCATTGGACCTTTACCCCACTGTTTATCAACTTTATCACCCCATGTTGGTAGAAGTCCAATGAATATACCTTTTTCACCCGCCTTTTTAATTGCCCAGTCCACATGCGCAAAATAGGCTTCATTTGGTTTTAGCGGATCGTTATCAATTAATGGTTTATTTCCTTCGGCGTTTGGGGTATTCAATCCGTCAAGCTCTGCAAGTGCAACCGCCTGGATCACAGTAAATCCCTTGTCTCGACGATTTTCCAGGTATTTTTCGGTCTCCGCCTTATTTAAACGATGAAATAGCTCCCATCCAGTATCACCCAAATAGAAGAAAGGTGTTCCATCATCGAAAACAAGAAATCTTTTATTTTCAGAAACCTTTAGTTTGCCATGTTTAAAATCGACAGATGATCCCTTCCAACCTTTTTCCTGGCCAATTGCGCTCAGGAGTAAAGTCATCATCAATGATGCTAAAACGATTAACTTCTTCATTTGGATGTGATAAGTTTGTTATGGTTAATTTTGACTCTAAAAGTATAAAATACTAACGTTCATCCTAAAAAACTTACTTCCAACGATCAGAAAATCAAATGTCCGTATTGAGTTCGTTCCAGTCCTGAAAAACCAGATCTGCTCCCGAATCAAATAAAACACTGTCGTCCAGAATACCTGTATTGATGGCAACTGTAAAAATCCCTGCAGCTCTTGCCGATTGAATTCCCAATGGAGCATTTTCAATTACAATTACCTCGGTGGATTTAAATCCCGATTTTTTCAGAGCCATCAGATACGGTTCCGGATTTGGTTTGCCATGTTTGACATGATTACCCGAAATAACCTGATCTGCTGAAACGTATCCTTCGAAATCGTCCAGCAATGCATCCAGAAATTTCCCCTGTGATGAACCCGTAACAACCCAAATAGCAATACCTTGTTTTTTAAGATATTCCATTAATTTCTTTGCACCCTTAAAAGGAACAATATCAGGAAGAAAATCAATCAGTTCCGTCTTTTTTGAATAAATTTGCTCGATTTCCTGCTCTGTAGCATTACGCTGTTCATTTTGCTGATAAGCAAGATTGATCGTTGACTGCGCAGTACGCCCTTCGTTTTCATAAACCTTCTCATGCGGAAAATCAATTCCATAAAAACGGAATGCATTATTCCAGGCATCGGCATGAGCTCCCATCGAATCATAAAGCACTCCATCCATATCAAAAAAAACTGCTTTTTTATCTTTCAAAATTTCACTAATAACCATTTTACTCATCTTCATATGATTCTCTTCTTGTATTGAATTATTCAAAATACAAAGTTCTTAAAAAATAATTCACATCGTAAAATTCCTTGAATTTGTACAAACAGAATCTACAAGGCTGGTTTTATGACCGCTACAAGTTAGTGATTTTGATTATGGCAATTTCGGAGCAGTTTCAGGTTTTGGTTTCATCACGGGTTTTGCGGGCAATTTAGCATTACGCATCGCAGCATTATAAACAAATGAAGCAGTGATCACCGCGTTATGCTTAAGATCTGCCATTACCAGCCTTTCGTAGGTATCCATCGTTGTGTGATATCCACGGCCATATTCTATTTCATCCTGTATGAATTGAAATCCTGGTAAACCAACGGCATCAAATGAAAGATGGTCGGTACCAGAAGTATTTCTTATAGCGATGGTGGAAGTACCCATATCAGCAAATGGCTTGAGCCATTCTTCAAAGATCGGCCTGACAAGCTCATTTTCCTGCATATAAATTCCGCGATATTTACCCGATCCGTTATCCATATTGAAGTATCCTGCAAACTTGTCAAAATCAGGTTTGTGTTCCTTCGTTTTCGGATCGACGAGGTATTTTTCCACATACCCTCGCGATCCGTTCAATCCCTGTTCTTCACCGCCCCAAAGTGCAACCCGGATCGTTCTGCGCGGTGCAATATCGAGGTTTTTAAGGATTCGCAGCGCTTCAAGCATGACTACACAACCCGATGCATTATCTGCTGCCCCAGTTCCTCCATGCCACGAATCGATATGAGCTCCCAACAAAACAACTTCATTTTTAAGCAGTTTATCTGTACCGGGTAATTCGCCGATAACATTAAATACAGCTGGACTGTCAAAAAATTTATTCTGAATTTCTACTTCCATCTCTACAGGGACCTTGTGACGTATCAGCCGTTCCATCCGGCTATAGTCTTCATTCGGAATATTCAGTTCCGCAATTGGTTCCTTCGCTCCCGATGTGTAATTTGCACCAGTTGACCTTGGCACATTATAGGATCCGGAATTATTAAGAATTACTGCTGCTCCTTCAACATTAAGGAATTCAGCTATTTTGAGGCGCAATGCTCTTTGTGCAGAAATCGTAGCAAAGTCAACGTTTGATCTTCGTCTCGGAGAAGTTGTTGACATTGAAATATCCTTTAGCTGTGCATCTGTTAAACGGCTTGCCAAAGGTTCATAACTGATCTCATAAGTTGCGGTAGAAGGCATCAGAACTATTTTACCGGATACTTTTCCTTTAAATTTTACCAGATCGGAATCAGATTTTACATCCAATAGCA
>Ga0209585_10000011_pt1 | contig 79484 bp, 66 predicted proteins | sample NGEPerone_FD_185491 | JGI IMG/M metagenome (GOLD analysis project Ga0209585, IMG submission 185491) | Arctic peat soil microbial communities from the Barrow Environmental Observatory site, Barrow, Alaska, USA - NGEE Permafrost154B-one... | ecosystem: Environmental > Terrestrial > Soil >... | reverse complement strand
GATTATTGCCTGTATATTGAAGAAGCCGGAATGATAGCACAACTACGGGATTCTACCGGAGGAATAAGGGGGTTGGGGAAGGTGGATAAAATTTATCTTGACAATACTAATTTGATTTACAGTTTAGGGAACGAGAACTCAAATACAGGAAACATAAGGGAAACATTTTTTCTGAATCAGCTTAGAGTAAAGTATGACGTAATAGTTTCCCCTGTTGCTGATTTTCTGATTGGTGATTACACGCTTGAAGTAGGTGGAAAAAATAAAGGATTGAAGCAAATCCAAGGTATTGATAAAGCTTTTATCGTAAAAGATGATATTGAACTTGGATATTTGAACACTATACCACTCTGGCAGTTTGGTTTAACCTATTGATTGTGAAAAGCGTCAAAATAATTGATTGAGGACTTGTTAAAGTCAAGAAAACCATATATTTGCATTCTCATATTCGCATATAGATTCTCAGAATAAAATAGTGACATCTGTATCATATTTGTACCAAGCGTTTATAATAACTTGATTTTCAATATTGTTTATTTTTGAAGAGGTAAAATAATTACCCCCTATATATAAATTGAGAGCCCGCTTTTAAACGAAGCGGGTTTTCTTTTGCTTATCGCTTAACGGAATTAATTGTTCTGTAGCCGATTAATTTGTCATACCTCGATGAAAAGTTTCGATAATAAACAAAAATCTGATAATCGTTTTCAGTTTCTACATAGCTTCCTTCTAACAGTGTGCTGTCGATTTTATTACTGCCATTTTTGATATAAACATACTGGTAATCGTAAAACCCTTGTTTTAATAAAACTGCAGCTTCGTAACGTTTCGATTCAAAATTCCACTTCATTTTATTAGCCGGCTGACATTGCCAGTCAGATAATCCACCAAAAAAATAGACTTCTCCACCTAATAATGGCTCCGGCATTTGGAGCGAAAAGTGGACAAATACATAATCAGCCTCAAGGTCCGAATCCGTTACACGGTCATTTTTTATTAGGTAGCGGCCATTCAGATCACTCTCATTGCTGTAATCCCGTTCACGGCGAATCTGATCAGTTCGCAATTCAACATGATACGTTGGATTGATAAATTCGATGTTTACTACCCCCAATCCGTTCATTCGGATATTTTTAGTGTCAAAATTCCGAAATTCATTTCCTCCTTCGAACACATTCTCGCGACTAAGGTCGTAACTTAGTTGATTTTCTCTGACGAACAATGGTTTAAGATTTGTCAGACTATTATCTGATCTCGAATTTTGCGTGACCACCACTTTAACCTCGGTTCTCGGATCTTGCATACTAAAACGGGAATAGTCGACTGTAAAGTCAACCTCCTGATCACGTCCTTTGTAACCTTCAAAAGTTGCTTTTTTAACCTCTCCGCGAATATCCGTTGAGGGTTCGACGATATAAAAACGACGTGTAAGCACCGGGGCACTCCGGTTTCCCTCATCAAAAACCGTTAACAGGTAATTTCCGGAAATACGAAAACGGACATTTTCATTCGGAAGCGTCAACAAATAGTTGGTATATCTGGAAGTGGTATTAACCGAGGCGGCATAATCGGTAACCGGATTTTCAATAAACCCTTCCATATATTCCGACTGCACCAACCTTGAAGGATACCATTCCGAATCACAATGAGTTATTGTATAAACAAAATTTGTTACACCTTCTGCTAATTCATCAAATTTCAGCAGCAATCGTTGATCGGCGCCGAGCTCAAGTACTGGCTGGGAAAAATCCCATCCCTCGCGAACAAATTGAACAGATCGGATGTTTTCACGAAAAATGCCATTCTTCAGAGGCCCTGATGGCACATTTGCGGCGGTTACATTACTTGTCGACGCAATAAGATAAATTGCCAAAATGAATACATTAATTTTCAGTTTAGTATAGAAAAGCAAATTTTTAAGGGACATATTAGTTAGATTTATAATGAATTAAACAGCTTTAATTATCTGAAATTCGTATTTAATTCTTAAATGTATCATTTAATTCATTGATTTATTGTTTCTTCATGCCAAAATAATTGTTTACACATTAGTTTGGATTAAAGCTTCGATTACCTAATTTTGCCCTCAAAATTAATACCATAAGTTATAATGTCAAAAGTTATCAAGCTAAAGAAAGGTTTAGATATCCAGATTAAAGGTGAACCCGCTAATAATCTGGAACATATCGGCATGCCTGAGACCTTTGCCATCAAGCCAGCCGATTTCCAAGGACTCGTCCCCAAACTTACCGTTGCCGTCGGGGATAAAGTAAAAGCAGGAACCCCTTTGTTTTTCGACAAATACCAACCCGAAGTTCAGTATGTATCTCCGGTAAGTGGTGAAGTAATCGCGATTAACCGGGGTGAACGCAGAAGGATAATAGACGTGGTCGTAAAGGCAGAGCGTGTGAATCTTTCAGAAGATTTTCTCAAAGCAGATCCAAAGAATCTCAGCAGTGATGTAATCAAGGCCGAATTATTAAAATCGGGGATTTGGCCGGCGATAAAATCAAGGCCTTTTGGTATTGTCGCCCGACCGACAGATCAGCCCAAAGCGATTTTCATCTCATGTTTCGACAGTTCACCGCTTGCACCAGATTATGACTTTATATTTAAAGATGAAGCCATTGCATGGCAAACTGGCATTGATGCAGTGTCAAAGCTGACCAAGGGTAAAATAAATCTTGGACTGTCTGCCAAAAAAGAGAATAGAGTTTTTTCGCAAACGAAAGGTGTTGAATTTATTTCGTTCAATGGACCACATCCTGCTGGCAATGTGGGAATTCAGATTCATGCCGTTTCACCATTAAACAAAGGAGAAATTGTCTGGACATTAAAACCTCAGGATGTTATCATGATTGGCCGGTTATTTTTAACAGGAAAATACGATTCATCAAGGATTATTGCGCTTACAGGTTCTGAAGTCAAGGAACCGAAATACTTCCATTATTGGTTGGGAGGATCACTAAGTGGATTAATTAAAGGGCGTCTCGCAAAAGAGAATGCGCGGATCATCAGTGGGAATGTCCTGACCGGAACCACGGTTACCTCTAATGGATTCCTTGGATTTTACGATACAATGGTTTCGGTTATTCCCGAAGGAAATTATTATGAAATGTTTGGCTGGGCTTTGCCAGGTTTTGGAAAATTCAGTCCCTCACATACTTTTTTTTCATGGCTGGGATCCAAAAAGAAAAAATATGTGCTGGATGCTAATACGCACGGCGAGGAACGCGCTTTTGTTCTTTCGGATGAATATGACAAAGTTCTCCCGATGGATATACTTCCCGTCTATTTGTTAAAGGCAATTCTTGCAAACAACGTTGATGGAATGGAACAGCTTGGCATCTATGAGGTAATCGAAGAGGACCTCGCCCTTTGCGAATATGTTTGCACATCAAAAATAATGGTTCAATCGATCCTGCGTAAAGGAATTAATAACATGATTAAGGAGTTGGGTTAAAACTATTCCTTCTACGAAATTAAAAACAAATTATTTTCTGATGAAAGCATTGAGAAATTGGTTCGATAAACAAAAGCCCCACCTCGAAAAGGGGGGTAAATTACACATGTTTAAATCTGGTTTTGGCGCAATCGAGACGTTCTTGTTTGTTCCAAATCATACAACGAAACACGGAACTCACATCCGCGATTATGTAGATCTGAAGCGAACAATGTCAATTGTAATTGTTGCGCTGATCCCTGCATTGTTGTTTGGGATGTATAATGTAGGATATCAGCATTTTATTGCTACTGGACAGCAAATATCTTTCTGGCCGGTCTTCGGATTTGGTTTCTTAAAGGTTCTTCCAATTATAATCGTTTCGTATGTAGTTGGATTAGGGATTGAAATTGCAGCAGCTCAGATGCGAGGGCACGAAGTAAATGAAGGTTATCTTGTTACCGGGATGTTGATTCCAATGGTTTTGCCGGTTACCACCCCACTTTGGATGGTTGCAATTGCTGTCGCCTTTTCAGTTGTTTTTGCGAAGGAAGTTTTTGGAGGTACCGGAATGAATATCTGGAATCCTGCATTAGTTGCACGGGCATTCCTTTTCTTTGCCTACCCATCGCAAATGTCAGGCGATTCTGTCTGGATCAGCTTGGGAGACAAAGCGATAATTGATGGTTTTTCGGGTGCAACCCCACTTTCGCAGGCTGCTGCCGCCGCCGCGAAACCAATTGCAGAGGTGGCATCCAATCATGGAATCTCCTTTTCAATCATGGATATGTTTATGGGATTTATTCCGGGTTCAATCGGAGAGACGTCGAAATTGGCCATTTTAATTGGTGCTGCAATTTTACTGATTACAAGAATTGGAAGTTGGAAAATTATGCTGTCGACAGTCCTGGGCGGATTATTTATGGGAACAATTCTGAATATCTTCGCAGTCAATTCGTACATGGCTGTTCCGGCATGGCAGCACCTGATTATGGGGGGCTTTGCATTTGGAGCTATTTTCATGGTCACCGATCCGGTCTCCGGCGCACAAACCAGTCGTGGAAAATGGATTTACGGATTTCTCATTGGCATATTTGGTATTCTGATCCGCGTCGTCAATCCGGCCTATCCCGAAGGAATAATGCTTGCGATACTAATTATGAACATGTTTGCCCCGTTAATCGACTACTATGTTGTTCAGGGTCATATCAAGCGCAGACTGAAACGAGCAATTGTTAAAGCATAAATCTTGTATAATGGATACGAACGGAAATAAATATACGATTATCTACGCTTCTGTAATGGTTGTTGTAGTGGCAGTTATGCTGGCAATAGCGGCAACACAGCTCAAACCTTTTCAGGACGCCAATATTCTGATTGAGAAAAAACAAAATATCCTCAAATCAGTCAATATCGTGGCAGACTCAAAACAGGCTAACGACTTATTTACGAATACAATAAAGGAATTGTTTATTGTGAACAGCAAAGGGGAGAGGGTCGAAGGGGATGCTTTTAAGGTAGACCTGAAAGTTGAGCATTCAAAACCCGTTGATCAGCGTAAACTACCGGTTTATGTGGCAGATATGGGTGAAAAAGGGAAAGTTTACATTATCCCACTTCGGGGTACAGGTCTTTGGGGTCCAATCTGGGGATACATTGCACTGACATCAGATATGAACACAGTTTACGGCGCTAACTTCGATCACCAGGGAGAAACTCCAGGTTTAGGTGCAGAAATTAGCACAGAAAAATTTCAAAAGCCGTTTATCGGGAAGACCATTTTTGATCAATCCGGATTGTTTACCTCTATAATTGTAGCAAAAATTGGTGAAAAGGCAGATCCTGCCCATAGCGTTGATGCAATTTCCGGTGGAACAATCACCAGCAAAGGTTTGCAAAAAATGCTTTATGATGATCTGTCAACCTATCAGGAATTCTTTAAAACATTAAAAAATTAAGAATATGAGCGAAAAAGAATTGCTCTTCTCAAAGAAGAATCTTAAATTACTCTCTGTTCCGCTGAGTATCAAAAATCCGATAACGGTGTTGGTTCTTGGTATTTGCTCAGCATTAGCTGTCACTGCACAATTGAAACCTGCCGTCGTAATGGCATTATCGGTCACTATCGTAACCGCATTCGCCAATATGATTGTCTCACTTATCCGAAATACAATTCCCAACAGAATACGGATCATTGTTCAATTGGTTGTGGTTGCCGCCCTGGTGATTCTGGTTGACCAGGTACTTAAAGCATTTGTTTACGACGTCAGTAAACAACTTTCCGTATTTGTCGGATTAATCATCACAAATTGTATCCTGATGGGACGCCTGGAGGCATTTGCACTTGCAAACAAACCATGGCCTTCGTTCCTCGACGGTATAGGTAATGGTGCCGGGTATGGATTAATTTTGGTGACCATCGGATTTTTCCGTGAACTTTTAGGATCTGGATCACTTTGGGGATATAAACTCATTCCCGAAAGCTGGTATATTATTAACGGTGGATGGTACTCAAATAATGGGATGATGATTCTTCCACCAATGGCCTTGATCGTTGTGGGAGTGATTATTTGGATACAGCGAATTAAAAACCCCGAATTAATAGAGAATTAACTACTAAAAGTAAAAATTCAGCAAATGGAAAATTACCTAAATATATTTATCAGGTCGGTCTTTCTGGATAATATGGTTTTTGCCTATTTCCTTGGAATGTGTTCCTACCTGGCAGTATCGAAATCGGTTAAAACAGCCACAGGGCTTGGAATTGCAGTAATATTTGTTCAGACGATTACAATTCCGGTTAACTACCTGCTCGAAAATTATTTATTAAAAGAAGGCGCTTTGAAATGGCTTGGTGCAGGATATGCAGATATCGACTTAGGTTTCCTTAGTTTTATCATGTTCATTGCCGTAATCGCCTCAATGGTTCAGCTGGTTGAAATGATTGTTGAGAAATTTGCCCCGTCTTTATATACAAGCCTTGGAATCTTTCTCCCGTTGATTGCAGTTAATTGTGCGATTTTAGGAGGCTCACTGTTTATGCAGCAAAAAGAGTTTATCAATATTGGTGAAGCAACTGTGTACGGAGTTGGTTCAGGGACCGGATGGTTTTTAGCAATTATTTCGATTGCAGCCATCCGCGAAAAAATAAAATATTCAAATGTTCCGCCACCTTTACGAGGGCTTGGAATCTCGTTCATCATTACCGGCCTTATGGGTTTGGCATTTATGGGCTTTATGGGTATTAAACTGTAGCATTCCAATTTGAGTAACTGTGTAAATTAAACTGAATAATGATCATATTAGCAACAACAACTTCAATTTTGATCGCCGGAGTATTGATCTTCTTGCTGATCATCCTGCTTCTGGTGGGAATTCTGCTTTACGTGAAGACGAAACTTACCCCGGAAGGGACAGTTGTAATTGATATTAACGACGGTAAGATTTCTCTTGAGACCAATCCTGGAAATACATTACTTTCCACCCTTGGCAACAACAAAATATTTCTTCCTTCAGCATGTGGGGGGGGCGGAACATGCGGAATGTGTCGATGTCAGGTGAATTCAGGAGCAGGATCAATCCTTCCGACTGAAACCGATTTCTTCACCCGTAAGGAACAAAGTAATAATTGGCGTCTGGCTTGCCAGGTAAAAGTCCGTGACAATATTACGATGCATGTTCATCCTGAGATTCTGGGGATCAAAAAATGGGAATGCACAGTTGCTTCAAATGAAAATGTAGCAACTTTCATTAAAGAATTTATTGTCAATCTGCCGGAAGGTGAAATCCTTGAGTTTAAATCAGGGGGATATATCCAAATTGATGTTCCACAATGTGAGGTCGATTTCAAAGACTTCAACATTGGAGAAAAATTCCGACCTGAATGGGAAAAAAATAAGATGTTTGGTCTTAAGATGAAAAATCCGGAACCAACTTTCCGGGCTTATTCAATGGCTAACCACCCTGCAGAAGGGAACATTGTGATGCTTAATATTCGTATTGCAACACCTCCATTCGATCGTGTTAAAGGTGGCTTTATGAATGTAAATCCAGGTATTTGCTCTTCGTATATCTATTCACTTAAACCTGGTGATAAGATTACAATATCAGGTCCTTACGGCGAATTCTTCCTCAAAGACAACGACAACGAAATGATGTTTATTGGAGGTGGTGCAGGGATGGCACCTATGCGTTCGCATCTGTTCCATATCTTCCACACATTAAAAGAAAAGAATAAAAAGGTAACCTTCTGGTATGGTGCCCGTTCGTGGAGCGAAGTCTTCTATTACGAAGAATTCACTGCTATCGCAAAAGAGTTTCCGAATTTCACATTCAATCTTGCGCTTTCGGATCCGAAACCTGAAGATAACTGGACTGGAATGAAAGGATTTATTCACCAGGTGATTTACGACAATTACCTCCGCCTGCACGATGAACCAGAGGAGATTAATTATTACATGTGCGGTCCACCGATGATGAATACAGCCGTATCCAGGATGCTTTACGATTTAGGTGTTCCTGATGAAAATGTTGCATTCGACGATTTTGGTGGATAACATCTTCCCAAACATTAATTCAAAAAATCCTGTTCTGGTAAAGGGTAGGATTTCTTTATATTTGTAAAAACTGATCTCTGATGATAAAACAGTTAATTCTTCTTTTGCTGGTCATATTTCCTTCCACTTTTCTTTGTGCGCAAGACACCATTAATCAAACCGATAAAGAGGGGCATAAGCAAGGACATTGGATTGGTAAATATACAAACGGTTCGATCCGCTACGAAGGATCATTTAACGACGATAAACCTGTTGGAGAATGGAAGCGGTTTCATGAAAACGGTAGAATCAATGCTCAATTACTTCATTTTCCAAACTCAGACAAAGCATCAGCAGAACTTTTCGACATCAACGGAGTTCGTTATGCAAAAGGGATTTACAAAGGTACAGCAAAAGACAGTACCTGGAATTATTATAACAACACCCGGTTAGTTGGACAGGAAAACTACTCCAATGGAATCAAAAATGGCAGATCACTCACTTTTTTTGAAAATGGTACTCCTGCTACTGAATCTAATTGGACCAACGGGTTATTAAATGGAGTAAGCCGCAGTTTTTATCCCTCCGGAAAGAAGAAGACTGAAATCATGTTTATGTCAGGTAAACGCGATGGATTGAGCCTGGTTTACTACGAATCCGGTCAGACCCAGATAATTGGTAAATACTATAACAACCAATCTGATGGAGACTGGAAGTTTATGGATGAAATCGGAAAGTTAAAGTATGAATTGAAGTACAAAGCTGGCATTCTGCTGAACCCAGAGGTTATTGATCATATTCAGGCTGAAGAATTCAATGCTTTCGACCGTGCAAGAGGGACATTGAAAGATCCGGAAGATTTTAGTCAACGTCCTGAAGAATACCTCCGTAATTAACGTTTCTTCCCCTCGGTTTTGTCCGAGTTGTGGTAATAGCTGATTACAAGCGCTACTACCTGGTTGTAATTCTTAACCCCTTCTTCAATATTGTTGGTTTTTAGATAAGCGTTATTCGCAGCAGTTTGCACCTTGTCGAGTGTCGTATTTCGCAACCCTTGCCAGTGACTGCGTTGAAATCTTAAATCCAGTATTACGGGTTTATCTATTTTCCGGATATAGTCTTTAACATTTTTCATCTGCGAAGCATCTGATAAAAAGTAAACCAACAGATTCACATATCCTGAATACTGCAGGCGATGATCATTGGATGTCATACAAACTACAAAAGCAGCAAGATTAGCCTCGGCCTCGTTGGTAATACCGAACTGATGCGCTTTCTCGTGTGCCAGCACAAAAGGATACTCCATAGGAAGCAGGTAATAGTTCAAATGTATCTCATTGAAGAAAGGACCAAAATAACCGCTCACACCCGATTTGGCGAAAAAAGAACTGAAAAGCATTGTCTTTGGCCGACGTGTACCATTGGGATAATTAATTCCGAGTGTCCTGCTGTTCTTTCGGTAAGATTCCTCTACCAACTGGTCAATCGCGGGATAATCGGCAGGTGTAACCGAAACATAGCTTGAATTGGTATGCGAAATAATCGAATCGAGGATTGATCTGAAAACTGCTTCGTCAGGTTTTTGCTTTTCCCAGCTAACCCTCGTTTCAATCTTGGGTCTGAAATAGTTAAAACCCCATACAAAGTAGAAAAAAACATAGAGTAAGGCGGCAGACTGTAATATTCTCAGTCCATACCATACCCATTTCACTTTTCTGAAAATAGCCAGTCCCAGTCCTGCAAACAATAGCACAATGATAAATATCCAAAAAATGTCCCACAAAGAAAATGGAACCAGGTTACTCAGCCCTGAAAATAATTTAGCAATAAAAGGATAAATTCCTGTTGAATAATAATGATCGACAAGACGAGAGTTATGAACAGCATATCTGATGCTTATGAATACAAGCAGCGCAAGAATAAAAGGCCATGTGATGAGAATAGTCTTACGTATATCTTTTTTTGAAAATCTTATATTTATCTTTTTCATACTTTCGCAATCACTGATCAATTCAACCAATTCCCTTGACAAAGAAAAGAAGGGCGAACTGGTATAATATTTGTTTGTAAAACTACGAAATGAATACCAATGTTTAACTTTGAAGATGATGAATGAGCGACTTAAATTGTCAGAGCTAAACGGGTTAGTCAAAAAAGCTGTAAGTGCCGCTTTCACCGCGCCTGTTTGGGTGATCGGCGAAATTTCCGAATTAAAAACAAACCGCAGTGGACATTGTTACCTTAACCTGATCGAGAAAGAGGAGAATGGTGATGCCATTGTGGCCCAGGCAAGGGCTACAATCTGGTCGTACACCTTCAGGATGCTGCAGCCGTATTTTGAGACGACAACAGGGCAGCAATTGACCGAAGGGCTTAAAGTTTTAGTAAGTGTCTCGGTCGAATTTCATGAATTATACGGATACAGTCTGAATATCCGTGATATTGATCCAACGTATACCTTGGGCGACATGGCAAGGCGCCGGCGTGAAATAATAGCCCGTTTGCAGTCAGAAGGTGTAGCCGAAATGAATAAAGAGCTGGATCTGCCGCTTGTCCCGCAAAAGATCGCCATCATTTCATCATCAACGGCTGCCGGATACCAGGATTTTATCGATCAGTTAACCAATAACCCGGCAGGTTATCATTTCGATCTGAAGCTTTTTCCGGCCATCATGCAGGGAAATCAGGCTGAATCCTCGATTATCGGGGCTCTTGAGAAGATTTATCTTTACGAAAATTTTTTCGATGCCGTGGTAATCATACGCGGCGGGGGGTCGCAGGCAGATCTGAGTTGCTTCGATAATTATAACCTTGCTTATTTTATCACTCAGTTTCCTTTACCGGTAATCACGGGAATTGGTCACGAAAAGGACGATTCGATTGTAGATATGGTAGCACATACCCGGCTTAAAACGCCAACAGCGGTTGCCGAGTTTTTGATTAGCGGTGTAGCTCAATTCGATGTTCATCTTGATGAATTAAAAAACAACTTCGTCGGAATTATCACCGATTTGATAGCAGAATCAAAAAATGATATTAAGCAAATTACACGGATGATAGCTCCCCTGACGCGTGAAAAGATTTCGAAGGCGAACAATCGTCTTAATCAAACGATTTGGAAATTAGATAATTCTGTAAAAGTATTTATACAAAGCCGGAACTATCAATTAGTACGGAAAGAAGAAACTATAAGGCATGAGTTTAAGTACTTCGCACAATTGCAATTAAGAATGCTTGAGCGAACGACCAGAACACTATCAGGTACCCTTCAGAAAATAGCGATTGCTAATCAAGTCCAACTGACACGCAAAATGCAAAGGTCTGAAACACTGTTCAAAGGCGCAATATCCAATAGACGGCATTATCTTGAACTTTCGTTGCAAATGGCAAAGCTTACGGATCCGAACAAAATTCTTGCCCGTGGCTACTCAATAACAACCTATAAAGGACGGGCTCTAAAAGATATAAACCTGGTGGATAATTTTGAGTTAATAGAAACAAGACTTTTTAACGGTCAAATAATCAGTGAAGTAAAATCGATAAAAAAAAGCAACTAAAATGAATGCAAGCAAAAAAAATGGTTCCTATAAGGAGGCGATTACCGAAATTGAAGAAATACTCAGGCAACTTGAAAATAACGAGTTAGATGTCGACGAACTTTCCGAAAAAGTTAAAAGAGTATCCCAATTGGTTACTTTATGCAAAGAAAAACTTCATAATACGGAGCAGGAGATCGATAAAATACTCAAAGAGATGGATAATAAGTAATTATATACTATAAATTGGATATTTTCAACATTTATAGGAGTTTGTTATAGAGACTGTTAGCTGCTGCCTATATTATACACACATAAATTAAATACATAAATGTTATTAATATGAAATATATTATAAATGTCATGCTATGCTATTTATAAATATTGTAATTTTAAAGTTCATAATAATTGAAATAATATAACAATGGCTGAATCAAAAATTGATTTTACGTTTGATAACCTTCATTTTTCTTGCGAAGGTGATAAAGATTGGGTGGAAACCCAATTGAACGAGGTACTTAGTCGTATCCCGGGTCTGAATAAGCTTGAGTTATCTGCAAAATCCGAAAAGGCTAGAAATTCTTCGCCTCAGGTTGTAGTAGATGATGATTTGATATCGCAAACTCAGGTTGCCGAATTAAAAGAGAAGAGCAAACGAGGTCGCAAACCCAAAGTTGCAACCGAACAGCTGGTTGAAGATCCTTCCGGCGATCCGTTATTCGATTTTTTAAAAGAAAAAAATGCAGATAAGAACCAGGTAAAGAAGTTTCTTGCAACCGCGGTTTATATGCATTCACAAGGAGGAGAAAAATTTTCGACACCTATGATTTCTAAAGCCTTGAAAGCCTCTTATATTGAGAAGTTGATTAATGCAAGTGATTGTCTTAACAAAAATGAGAAAAAGGGATTCTGTATAAAAGACGAAAAAGAATTTATTCTTACTGATACAGGTATCCGATCAATACTAGGAGATATCCAGGAATAATAAAAAACCCGCAGACAATGCGGGTTTTTTATGCTTGCGAGTTTCTAATCTCACTGTTTTAAAGTCGCCAGTTAGAATCCGACACTTAAGCTAAAAATGAAATTAGTGCCTGCCTGTGGAAAATAGCCATCCATCTTATTTCGTTTCCCTTCGTACAAATAAGAATAAACCCAGGCATTACTTTCATATTCCTCGTTAAAGATATTATTCACCAGTAAACCAATCTTTATCTCCTTAAAGAGATTTTGGTTGAAAGTGTAATCAAATTTCAGGTTGTTGACAAGATAGGCATCTAATTTACGGTCGGTGCTGGCCGTATTGTCGATGTACTGTTTCCCGACGTAATTTGTGAGTACGCTGATTCCAAATTTATTGGTTGGTTTGAACGAGAGAACGCTACTTGCTGTCAGTTGAGGTGCAAAAGCCAGATCTGTCTTCCCGATCACATTTGTCTTTAATCCGCCATTATCCCAGTCTTCGACATATTCAGTGAAATCATTGATCTTATTGCTGCTGAAAGTGGCCGTCCCATTCCAGTTAAAGCTCTTAAGGAATTTTACACCTGCCATTATTTCAATTCCCTCACGGTAGCTTTTATCAACATTGGTCATGATGGCTGCACCAACATCATTGATCTGACCGGTAAGAATCAACTGATTGTTGTAATGCATGTAATAAAGGTTGGTCCCAAGCATCACATTCGATGATCTGAATGTATATCCCATTTCAAAATCATTTAAAGTTTCGAAAGTTGGTTGTTTCCCGGCCGGATCAGCGTCCACAAAATTGTCTCGGTTTGGCTCACGATTTGCGCGTCCAAAACTCAGATGAGCTTCCTGGTTAGCTCCCGGCGTATAGAATATTCCCACCTTAGGATTGAAGAAATTAAATTCGTGATGCTGCGTCAGGTTGCGAAGTTTTGCATCAATTCCGCCAATTTCATAATTGATGTAACGGTACTGAAGATCAGCTGTTGCATTTAGTTTCTCCGAAAGCTGAATATTGTACCTGACATAAATATTATCGTCTTTCTTCAATCCTGTGCCACGGTACCATTCATGATCATATTTTGCATCACCGGCGTTCTTAGCCCAGATTACTTTCCCAAAATGGTGACCGTCGTAAACATTAGCGCCCCCTCCAATATTCAGGGAATGATTCCCCTTTTTATAATTCAAGGAAAAGACCAGTCCGTAGAAACCGTTATCTAGCCACTTGCGGCGGATCAGATCTGTCGTCTCAATTGTAACTCCATTTATCACAGGCGCTGTAAGTTGATAATCCTTATATTCCTGATCGGTTTCATACTGCTCGTAATAACCACGACCGTAAGTATAAAAAGCAGCCGCGTTCAAGTTCAGATACGAATTGAACTTGTGCGAGATATGAAGTTGGTAATGATCCTGTTGGTAATGGTCAACCTGGTTAGCGTAAGTATATAAGTTATAAGTACGGCTATCCGAATTGATCATATTCTGCGTCTGTTCAGGTGTGTACAGATAGTGTTCTTCATATCGTTTCATCCCTTCAAGATCGTTGTTGAGTCTCACGGAAGGGACACCATTCCACGATTGATAGGTCTCCTCGAATCCCGAAAAGATGGTCGCCTTCAAGATGGTATTGGCCGTAAAATATCCTCCCGATATAAAGAACGATTTAAGATCGGAAGCTCCACGGTCAACAAATCCTGCTGATGTTATTTTCGACAGCGAAGCATCAACTGCAAATTTTCCGTTGATAAGCCCAGTTCCGGCCGTCAGGTTGTTGCGGAAAGTGCTAAACGACCCTACAGATGAATTATAAGTTGCATTCGCTTTGGGATTTAATTTACTGGTTTGTAAATCGATTGTGGCCCCAAAAGCACCTGCTCCGTTTGTTGAATTTCCTACTCCTCGTTGTATCTGTATATTCTCTGTTGAGGCTGCCAAATCGGGAATATCGACAAAATAGGTACTGTGCGATTCTGCTTCCGACATCGGAATTCCATTGATCGTCACGTTGATCCGGTTCAGATCGGTTCCCCTTATCCTGAAATTGGTATAACCCACACCGTTGCCTGCATCTGAAGTGGCAACAAACGAAGGGGTGTAATTCATCAGGTATGGAATATCCTGTCCAACATTCGATCCTTTAATTTCCTCTTTCCCAATATTTGTGTGAGCGACCGGCGATTTCTGTCCGACCCTTGAGGCGGAGACAAGCACCTCCTCTGTCAGTACACTTGTTGGCTCCAGTACAATATTCAGATTTTCTGAACTGCTAAGATTCAGTTCTTTATTGAAATTATGATACCCGATAAAAGTAACAACCAACGTATATTTGCCTTTTCGAAGGTTTGAAAATTTAAAATCTCCATTCACTCCTGCTGTGGTGCCACTAAAAGTGTTACCCAGCATCACATTAGCACCACTAAGTGCTTCACCCTTTTCATCTTTGACAACTCCGGTGAGCGACAATTGCGCGAAAACCATCGCCGCAAGCAACTGCAACACTAAAAACAATCCAATTCGTTTCATCTTTAAATACTTAAAATGGTTAATAAATAACCAATGAGGCAGGTAAGTCCTGTTCGCCATCCCTGCACCGGCATTGTCCGGATCAGGTTCGGTGGGTATGATCTCAGCCCGTAATCTTAAGGCACCCCATTGCGCAATACAACACAAAAAAATAAAATTCACTGTAAATCAGCAAATCCAAACTTAATTGTGAAACTTTAAGGGGAACTTTTAAAAAGAAACTAATTTTTCATTTTCCCTTTCCGGCATTACCCGGACAGGTTCGATGGGTTTGATCTCAGCCCGTTTTCTTCAGGCACCCCTTATGATTTCGGTGGCAAAGCTAAGTGAAAAAAAGTTAAAAAACGCTTCTCCAACTGCGAAAAATGATCGCCTTGGCCAAATGAATTTTCAGAACTTGCTTTATTTTGTTGACTTTCAATGATGTCAGGCAATCATTGAGCTGTCACGATATTGCTTTTCTTCATCCAGTCGAACAGTGGTTTCATCCATTCGTCAGCAGGCAGACTCAAAACAAAACCATGGTTGCCTGTCGGATAAAGATGCATTTCTGCCTTCACGTTATTTCGGATCAATTCCTGGTAAAAGCGGATGCTGTTGTCTACCGGTACCACTTTGTCATCGCCTGTATGTGTCAGCCAGGTTGGCGGAGTATTGGTGTTCACATGCAATTCATTCGAAAATAGATTTATCTGTGCTACATCAGGAGACTTCCCTAATAAATTTTCGCGCGATCCTTTGTGGGTTAATTCGTCTGTCATACTTATGACAGGATAAACCAGAATCATAAAATTGGGTCTCAGGCTTATCTTTTCATCATTGGTGATATATGATTTATCGAAATGTGTTCCGGCGGTTGATGCCAAATGACCTCCGGCTGAAAATCCCATAATTCCGATCTTTGCAGTATCAAGTTCCCATTCCGCTGCATGTTGACGTACAGTTTTAATCGCTTGCTGCGCATCCTGTAAAGGCCCTATCGATTTGTCAATCATGATTGAATCACTGGGTAAACGGTACTTCAGGATGAACGCTGCGATCCCTTTGCGTACAAATGCCTTCGCAATGTTGGTTCCTTCGAGGCGATAACTTTCCATCCCGTATCCACCACCCGGGCAGATGATTACGGCAGCACCTGTGGCTATTTGCTGATCGGGAAGATAAACTGCCAATGTTGGTTCCGCAATGCTTCGGTAACCGATCAACAGCCCATCGCGTTCCATCGTTACTTCTTTCATCGGGTATGGTTTACTGTTTGGGATGGCAGCCGGGTATAATGAAATGATTTCCTGCGCATGCACTTGCATGGAAACGATCAGGAATAAAATGAAAACTGTCTGTCGCATGGTTTCAAGGTTTTAGTTTTTGAGTTTTTTATTCAGGTCAGGAACAATGTTTTTGATGGCTTCATCAACGTTAATGTAATTATTCAAATCCCGGAGTGAAATAACATTAAAGTGATGATCCGCAATGTATTGCAGGTGTTCTTTGAATAATTCGGGCGGTGTATTGACCCAGGGATGCTCAACATCCGGTACGCCGTGAATCGTCAGGACTACAATCTTACCATTTTGGGCTTCGTTAAATGCCTCGGTGATCTGTTGTTTATTCGAGGCATTCATCGCCCAACTTGGAACAAGCAACGGATTATCGCTGGTAGGATCATAAGCCCTGCTTCCTCCTGCACGCGCGAATTTGTACCCTTTCTGATGCAAGGTTTCCATTACAGGGAGACTGAGACTGTATCCGGGATAGGCAAAGTTGGATGGCTTTTCAATACCCAGAGAATCACATTTCCTTTCAATGTAGATTAGCTCTTCGATCAGCTGTGCTTTCGTAAGATTGCTGACAGCGGCATGAGTCCGGGTATGATTGGCGACTTCAAATCCCATTTTATCGAGTTCTTTTATTTGCCGCCAATTCATATATATCAGGCTATCCTTCTGTTTTGTTGGGAACTCACAAACAAAAAAAGTGGCACCAAACCCGAATTGCTTTAACAACGGAGCCACCACCGAATATTGGCTTGCTGTGGCATCATCGAAGGTGAGCACAACCAGGTTGTTTGGTATTGTTTTTTTCAGAACCTGGGCATAGCCCGAAAAAGAGATCAAAAGCGTTATGAAAAGAATACTGGTTTTCCGCATGTTAAATTAATTCTGATGTTCATGTTTTCATTAAACTGCAAGTTGCATTCTGTGTCCTGCAATTATTTATCTGTCCCCTGCGATTTGTGTTATGCCTCCTGCACTCAGTGTTTTGCTTACTGCGATTTGTGTTTTGCCTCCTTCATGTTATGTTTTTCTTACTGCAATTTATATTTAGTCTACTGCAAGTTACGCAGTGAGACATCCCATTATACCTTTGGTTTAAGGGTACAGAAAAACAATGGATTAAATGGTCCGTTTCACTTGCATTGCTCCTTTAAATCATCTTTGACCATAATTTCCCATTCATCTCTCAGAATACTTAAAACGATGCTGTCGCGTCTGGTGCCATCGGGGCGAAGACCGGTGCTGCGCAAGATGCCTTCAACCTGGCAGCCAATACTTTTCATCGCGGCAATACTCATTTTGTTCTGACTATCAGCACGAAACTCTACTCTTTCCATTCCCATTTTTTCGAATGCATATTCCAACAATAAATACTTACAGTGCTTGTTCAATCCTGTTCCCTGAAATTGTTTGCCATACCAGGTATATCCCAATAGCAAACATTTATTAGCCAACTGAATATCGTAAAACCGCGTGCATCCGGCGTATTTTTTCGTGAGTTTATCGAATACAATAAACGGATATTCTTTTTTCGCCTCCCGTGCTTCGACCGCGTGGTTCAAATATTTTTTTAAGCTATGTTCATCTGAAGCCTGTTGCAAAGAGTATTGCCATAATTCGGGTTCTGTCAGCGAAAACTTTAACAGATTTTCAAAGTCAGTGTTTTCCAACGGACGAATTAAAACCCGCTCGTCTTCTAAAATTATTTTTTTTGTGAATTCAAAAATTGGAGTGTTAGACGTTGTCATTTTCTACGGAGGAATAAATTGGTTAATATACTTCTTTGTAAATTTAAGGAAAAGAAGCCATTCAATCAAATCGGCAGGTCCGCCTTCATTGCGTTCGCTAAAACCGAATTCAATCTGACTGCTTTATTGACCACTTTAATAATGATTCCATTCTTATCAATTATAAAATGGGTGGGATACATATGCACTTTTAAAGTGTCTTTTAAATATGATTTTTGATCCGGAACAGTGGCGTAGTTAAAGGGTTTCTTTAGCAAGAACGCTTTTAAATCTTCCTTATCATTAAAAGCAAGGCTCACAAAAACAATATCATCACGGTTCCTGTATTGATTTACTAGTTCATTCAGTTCCGGAAATTCGGCAACACAAGCCACGCAGTTGATGTACCAACATTTCAAAACGACAACCTTCCCAATTGTATTCTCATTGGTATACGATCTTCCGTTTAGATCGGTAAAACTAAATCCGGGGAATTTCTGACCTTCCATTTTAAAATGTTCATACTCTATAACGGAAGCATTTTTTATTGCAGCTGCTATGTCTTTCGCAGATTGCTGGTTGATTGGAAATAATTTGTAAATCGTTTTGGATGCATCATTTGATATAAGTTCTACAGGTATGTATTTGCCGGTTGTTAGCTCGTTCAGAAAACGTTCTTTACTTATTTCGTTGGATGAATGGTCGATTGCGGTAAATTCTGAGGATAAGTTTATCTGTTGGTTATAATAACCCCACCATTTCGTAAAATCTTTTTGCAGGTTTTCAACATTAACAGTTGGGTCGCCATCACCTGCTTTTTCAGTACATGATACGATTGCAACGAAAGATATCATGAGCAGAAATAAAATGTTTCTTTTCATTTTCTTTAATTTGGGTTTTCCATTGGCTTTTAGCAAATCTGCAAGATGCAAATCAAGTTGCATATTACTTTTCGTAAACTTACATAATTATTCTTAATTCCAAATCATTAAACCCTGGCTTATTTTATGAATTAATCTGCCGGTTTGTCTGTTCTAATTCTTTCGAAAACGCGTCTCTCTGTTTATTTTATAATGGAACTTAATATCTTCGCATTTGTTTCAATCCTAAAAACGGTGTCTGATGTTTCATTTGTATATCACGCTGGCTTATATTCTTCCCAATATTTATGTCTTTTTCCGCATCAGGCATCTCTTTATAAGTAAGGTTTACAAACGGTTGTATTTACTTATATATCTGCTGTTAGTCGCCTTTTATCCCCTTGTGGGACTTCAGAGTGGCGGCGAAATGAGTTCAATCGTGAAGGTGCTCACAACCTTCTCGGGTTATATTCTCCCCTTTTATCTTTACCTCTTCCTGGCGGTTCTTCTGTTCGATGTGTTTCTGTTGCTCAATCTGATGGCCCGGATTCTGTCTGCCGAAACGCGGAAAAGTTATTCATTCCGGTTTATTACCCTCTCGGCAATGATCCTGTTGTCCGTTAGTGTTGTAGTAGCTGGTGCTATCAATTTGAATACCATTCAGGTATCTAAATATGAAATTGAGGTTCCCGCGAAAAATTCTAAGCAGGATCACCTGCGAATTGCATTTGTGGCCGATTTTCACATTCAACAGACGACCAGCTTAAGTTTTGTCGACCAGTTTGTAAGGAAAGTAAATGCCTTGCAACCCGATATTCTGCTTTATGGTGGTGACATTGTGGAAGGTGACCGCGAAAACGAAACCACTGTGGCTGTTGAAGCAAGCTTGAGAACGATTGTGACAAAATACGGAGTTTACGGTGTTGTGGGGAATCATGAATTTTATGGAGGACAGGAGCAGGGGAGCTTTTTCAAAAGGGCGGGAATAACTCTCCTTTGCGACACGATTGTAAAGATCGACAGTTCTTTTTATTTGGCAGGAAGATATGATCAGCACTTCGGCAGACGTAAAACCATTGGGAACCTGTTAAGGAGTAATACCCCTGATTTGCCGTTAATACTGATGGACCACCGGCCCACACAGCTCCAGGAGATAAGCCAAACAGCTGTAGATGTTCAGTTTTCGGGACATACACACAACGGGCAGTTGTTCCCGCTTAATTTTATAATTCACAACATGTATGAACTTAGCTGGGGATACCGGAAAATACGAAATACCAATTTCTTCGTGACGAGCGGTTTGCGTTTATGGGGACCACCGGTTAAGACAGCCGGAAAATCGGAGATCATGCTGGTTGATATCACATTTAAATAACCCCCGAGTAAAAGCGCGAAAACCAAATTTACTCCGGTACCAATAAATTATTCAATTATTAGAGTAATGAACAAATGTTCATTATATTTGCTGCGAAATTAAAACTTGAAAGAATGAGTCATTTCGATGATGTAGCACGGACATGGGATGAAAACCCGGTTCATATGGAGCGTTCGATAGCGATCGCGGCAAAAATGGAGGAGATGCTCCCGATCACAAAACAAATGAAAGCGCTCGAATATGGCGCAGGAACCGGCATTCTAAGTTTTCTGCTTAGCGAAAAACTGGGTTCTGTCACAATGATAGATAACTCGTCGGAGATGGTGAAGGTGATGGAAGAAAAGGTTTCACTCCGGAAAGCGGCTAACCTGTTCCCACGGTGCTTTAATCTTGAACATGGGACAATAGATCAGTCTTTTGATTTGGTTTTTAATCAGATGGTGTTGCATCATATTGCCGATGTACGATCAATCTTCGCTAAGTTTTTCAACTTGATTTTACCTGGGGGATATTTGGCTATTGCTGATCTTTATCCTGAAGATGGTTCTTTTCATGGTGAAGGTTTTGATGGTCACATGGGGTTCGATCCCGAAGAACTAAAGTTACAGCTGCTAGAAGTCGGATTCAAAAATGTTGTTTATCAGGAGTGTTATGCTGTAAAAAGAGTCTCAGTTGATGGTGACGCATTATCTTTTCCTGTTTTTCTGATCATTGCTTCTAAATAAATAATGGCCAGGCCCAAACTTAAAAGGACCATGCTGAATCCACCTGTGATGGAGGGATTCAGACCATTTGGAATTGCAGTAACCGATCTTGAGCCGGTGGTTCTGCTTTATGAGGAATACGAAGCAATACGGCTTACTGACTATCGTGGTTTGACACAGCAGGAATCTGCTGAACAGATGAATATATCGCGCCCTACCTTTACACGCATTTACGAAAAAGCCCGTCGCTCTATTGCAAAGGCTTTCGTTGAAGGAAAAGCCATATTCATTGAAGGGGGTGATTACCATTCAGATGATTACTGGTACCGTTGCGATAGCTGTTTGAAATTAAATATCAGCCAGGAAGAATCGAATAAATGCCGCTATTGCGGATCAGGTTCATTGCACCGGTTGAACGAAAAAGTTAGTGAATGAAAACAGATGATTATCAGGGAGATTGTATTTGTATCAATTGTGGGACAAAAGTTATTCATATACAGGGAAAACCATGTCGTGAGGAAAATTGTCCCAGTTGCGGTAAAGTTTTGATGCGCGAAAACAGTTATCATCACCAGTTATATTTAAAAAATAAAGGAGAAATAAACGATGAAAAAAATAGCAATCCCGACGAGGGATAATGTTGTGGATGACCACTTTGGCCACTGCCAGTTCTATACAATTTTTACTATCGGCGCTAAAAACAATATTGAGAAGCTGGAGATGCTTCCTTCACCTGAAGGCTGTGGATGTAAGAGCAATATCGCTTCGGTATTTCAGCAAATGGATGTAACAGTGATGCTTGCCGGAAATATGGGTAATGGTGCATTAAATGTACTCAGTGCTCATGGAATTACTGTTTTAAGAGGATGCTCGGGCGATGTTCAGCAAGTTGCTGAAGCCTATTTGTCCGGAGCCATCAACGATTCGGGTGAAGGCTGCCATCATCATGCTGCTGATCATCAATGCAGCCATTAATCATTCATTCAGGTTGCAGGAATAGATCAGATTACACTTATCAAAGAATCTCAACATGGAAGATAACGCAGTAAAGACATTGTATGACCAGGATTCACTGAACGTGATGCGTTCAGCCGAGGAGGCCTATGTGCGCGGTTCAAATCGATTGGAAGAAATCAAAAACTATGCACGAAAGGCTGGTATAAAGCGGATTGGGATTGCACACTGCGTTTCGATGCCACGTGAGGCTGATGCTGTCAGCAAGTTTTTGTCCGATGAATTTCAGGTGTTTAGTATAGATTGCAAATGTGGTCGCATCACAAAACACGAGATGCTTGGCTGCGAAGGTGAAAGCCTGATGTGCAATCCGGCTGGTCAGGCCGAAATTTTGAAAGATCATCATACGGAAATCAATATCTCGATGGGATTATGTGTCGGGCACGATATGCTGTTTAGTCAGAAATCTGATGTTGCTGTCACGACCCTCGTAGTCAAGGACCGTGTTAATCACCATAATCCGATCGCAGGAATCCGATCGCTGATTGATCCGGAATAAATTCGAAACCTGTAAAAATGAGAGCGACCGTAATAATCGACAATAATCCCGATCCTGAAGGGAAATTTCTCACCGAACATGGGATCAGCATTTATTTCGAAGCCGACGGTTTAAAATGGCTGTTCGATGTGGGTGCATCACCTAATTTTGGGATCAATGCGCGTAAAATGGGGATTGATATCGAAGATATTGATTGTCTGATTCTTTCCCATGCGCATCGCGATCATACTGGCGGACTGGAGTATTTTCTGCGGAAAAATAAAAAGGCGCGTGTCTTCATGGCGCCTTTAGGCAGTGGCGAACTGTTCGTTTCGTATCGCAAGCAAATACATCACGATATTACAATTAATCATCAGCTAGTAGCTGATTTTGCCGACCGGTTTATTTTTGCCGACCGTGACCTTAACCTGTCAGCAAATGTTATTCTAATCCGGAATATCCCGAAGATTGACCCGCTCCCAAAGGCTAACTGTCTGCTGTTTCAAACGGACGGAAAGGTGGAACGCAAGGATGATTTCCGGCATGAGATCGCATTGGCAGTCAGAGTTGCAGATGGTGTGGTACTCTTTTCCGGTTGCTCCCATCATGGCTTGCTTAATATTTTAAGAGCAGCATCCCAAACTTTCAAAAATGGCCAAATCATCGCTACAATTGGTGGAACGCATTTGCTCGACAGCGACTGGTACAGTGAGTTTGAGACGCCGGACGAGATTACCGATATGGCAAATAGGATGATAGGGCAATACCCCGCGATGAAACTGATTTCCGGGCATTGTACAGGAAGTCAGGCACAGCAACTATTTTCTGCAATCTTAACCGATCGTTTTGAACTTTTCCATAGCGGAGCAAGTTATATATTCGGCTAGATGATCATTTGAAAACTCGGAGATAGAAACTGCATCTAATCATGTTTTTTTTGTAATTTTCGAAAATTCAGATTTTGAGAAAAAGTATTCCTGACACGTAAACTTTGCTTCCGGAAATAATTATTGGATGGTGGCATATAACAGGAAGAAAATAAACAATAAGATCGGATTATTCTACAAATGAGTTCTTCAAACGGATTTGTAAGTGCGATGAGATAAATAGCTTAAAAAAGATCATATCCATGAGTGCAGCAAATTATGACGCCTCTTCGAATCTTCGCCAAAAAGCAGAAGAGTTGCTTAAAAAGAAACCAATAAAAATGACCTCCCAACTATCTGAAGCTGAAAAGCTAAAAATAATGCACGAGCGTGAAGTCCATCAGATAGAACTGGAATTACAGAACGAAGAACTAAGGATAGCATTATCCGCTGCGAATGATACTTTAAAGCTGCATAATTTAGAAGCGGTGGAATCCACGCTTCCTCGCCCGAAAGATGAAATTATTGATCTCGTCGGACAGATGCAGGATAAAGAGGCGTTAGAGAATGCGATAGCCTTAACGTATGCAACCTTCGAATCAATACATAACGGAATTATCGTGGTGGGTAATGATGGAGAAATCATCAGGACCAATGGCAGATTTGCGGAGATGTGGCGGATTCCAGGTGAAATTTTCACATCTGCCAACGACAAAAAGCTATTGGACTATATTCTTGATCAAATCTCAGATCCCGATGGTTTTTTGGTAAAGGTTTCTGAAATGTATGCGAATCCAAAAGGTGAAAGTTCAGATATGATTCACTTCAGTGATGGACGAATTTTTGAGCGCATTTCGAAACCTATGTACATTGGAGGTGAACCGAAAGGGCGTGTATGGTCTTTTCTTGATATTACGGAGCGCGTTCATGCAGAGAAGGCATTTCACGAAAGCGAAACACTTTACCGGAACCTTGTTTTAAGGTTACCCGATGGCGTGTATAAAAGCACCCATGAAGGAAAGTTTATTGACGTTAATCCGGCAATGGTTTCAATGCTGGGTTATGACAGTAAAGAAGATCTGATGTCGATTGACATTAAGACACAATTGTATTTTGAGCCGACCGACCGCGAAAGCCTCATATTGCAGGAAAAGCTCGAAGAAACTGGTGTTTACCGCCTGAGGAAGAAAGATGGCACCGGGATTTGGGTTGAGGATAAAGGATGGTATAACCTTGATGAAAAAGGAGAAATTATTTCGCACGAAGGAATTTTACGGGATATTACCGAACGCAAACATGCTGAAGAATTATTGCTGGAGAGCGAGGAGCGATACCGGACGATTGTCGACAATCTTGGTGAAGGTGTTGGATTTGTAAACGCTGAGGACCGGTTTGAGTTTGCCAATAATGCTGCAGAAGAAATCTTTGGAGTCGGTTCCGGTGGCCTGGTGGGAATGAACCTTAATCAGTTTATTTCTGCAGAGCAGTTTAAGTTGGTTCAGAATGAGACTGCACTTAGGGTCAATGGAATTAGAAGCGTCTATGAACTCGATATACTGCGTCCAAACAACGAGCTGCGGCCGATTATCATTACGGCTGTTCCGCAACTCGACAAAAAAGGAGATTTTATAGGTACATATGGCGTTTTTCGCGATATCACCCAACGCAAGCAGGCTGAGAAAGCGTTGCACTATGAACAATACCTCTTGCATACCCTTATGAACAACGTCCCGGAGCATATCTACTTTAAAGATTGCGAAAGCGGTTTTATCAGAATCAACAATGCCCAGGCCCAATTATTTGGGTTAAGTGATCCGGAACAGGCGGTTGGCAAGTCTGACTTCGACTTTTTTACAGCTGAACATGCGCAACAAGCTTACGATGATGAACAGGAAATTATTCGGACAGGACAACTTATCAGCAAGGAGGAACGGGAAACTTGGGAAGACCATCCCGACACCTGGGTTTTGACAACCAAAATGCCGCTGATCGACAGCAACAAAAAGATTATTGGTACGTTCGGCATCTCAATAAACATCGACGATCGAAAAAAGGCAGAGGTAGAAATAAGGCTTAAAAATGAGGAGCTTCACAGAATGAACGTCGAGAAGGACAAGTTCTTCTCCATCATTGCCCACGACCTGCGTAGTCCGTTCAACGGATTCTTAGGATTAACCGAGTTGATGGTAGAAGATTTAGAAACCATGTCGATGAATGATATTAAAAAGATTTCCTTGATAATGAGAACTTCTGCCACCAATCTTTTTAGCTTGCTTGGAAATCTTTTAGAATGGTCAAGCATGCAGCGTGGTTTGTCAACATTCTCCTTTGAGTCGTTTTTATTAAAACCCAGAATTTCGGAAAGTATGGTTTTTGTTATGGATGGGGCGAATAAAAAAGGTATTACTGTCAGCTATGATGTCCCCGTTGATCTGGAGGTATATGCTGATAGGAATATGGTTGGAGGCATCATCCGAAATATAGCGTCAAATGCAGTCAAATTTACGAACAAAGGTGGGAACATCGCAATTTCGGCTAAAACAGTTGCTGCCAACTTCGTTGAAATTTCTATAAAAGATAGTGGAATAGGCATGAAGCAGGAAATGATTAAACATCTTTTTAGCCTCGATGTAAATACAAGGCGAAGTGGTACAGAAGGTGAATGCAGTACAGGTCTGGGTTTGATCCTTTGCAAGGATTTCATTGAAAAACATGGGGGAAAATTATGGGTTGAGAGTGTAGAAGAAAAGGGAAGTACTTTCCGGTTTACACTGCCAGGCAGAATGAAAGAGTAATAGAATATAAAGGTATTGCATTTCATGTATTGCCCGTTCCAAGGGGGGTACGGTGAAATTTAGATCTATTTAATTTGATGACGAGGTTTAATTTTATCAGCGATAATGAGAGTTGCAGTCAAAATAAAAGAAGATTATTTTTTTGCAACTTATTAATTTTTTTCCTAACTTTCCAAAGTGTAATTTTTGAAAAAGCGTGAAATCTCCAAACATAGTTTTATATAAACAAGCCGTTTGAATTAAAATTATTTCCAGCGCTTGCACAATGCAAAATAAAAATACTTGTTAAGATAAATAACGAAAGGAGAGTTTGTTTAATACCATATTTTAACAAAATATTCTTCTTATGAAAAGGGAGAGCAGATTGGAATCCGATTTAACCCTTCGCCAAAGGGCTGAAAAATTGGTTAAAAGAAAAACATCAAAGAAAGTCCCATCGTTTTCTCAATTTGAAGCATTGAAACTCTTGCATGAGCTTGAGGTTCAACAGATCGAACTGGAATTGCAGAATGAGGAACTCGAAATTGCAAATCAAAAGGCGGCTGATTTAGCGACTGAGAAATATGCCGAGTTATACGATTTTGCACCATCGGGTTATTTTACACTTTCAAAAGTGGGCGATATCGTCGAACTGAACCTGTACGGTTCACAAATGCTAGGCAAAGAGCGTTCACTGCTAAAAAAAAGAAGGTTTGGCTTTTTTGTTTCTGACGATACCAGACCTGTTTTCTATTCATTTCTGGAGAAACTGTTTAGCAGCAAAAACAAGGAAACCTGCGAATTAACACTCTGGGCAGAAGGCAACCCGCCAATGTATGCTCATCTAACCGGAATTGCGACCGACAATGGCACACAATGCCTTGTTTCGGTGGTTGATATTACCGAAATCACACTGGCCAAAAAAGCACTCCAGGAGCGTGAGCGATTTTTGAAAGATGCTCAGATGATTGCCAGACTTGGAACTTATACTGTTGATCTGAGGCTTGGCAGATGGGTCAGTTCCGAAGTTCTTGATATCATTTTGGGAATTGACGATGATTTTGAAAAATCAGTTGAGGGATGGGTTTCAATCATTCATCCTGAATATCAGAATTTGATGAGGGATTATTTTCTGCACGAAGTAGTAGCCAACAAAACTAAATTTGATAAAGAATATAAAATTGTCAGGCAGAATGATAAGGAGGAGCGATGGGTTCATGGAATTGGGCGAATTGAATCTGATAACAATAATCAGCCTATTTCAATGGTTGGGACAATCAGAGACATCACAGAGCGAAAACTGGCAGAAAAAGCCTTGAAGGAAAGTGAAGAACGACAACGTTTTATTTTTGAATCATTGCCAATAGCCATCTACTCATCACCCGTTGATGCAGATTGTGATACATCATGGATAAGCGGGGATATAAAGGATATTACCGGATTTGATATTGACGAATATCTTGCTGAGAAAGACTTCTGGCGTAAACGTCTTCATCCTGAGGACCGTGAGATGGTTTTAAATACATTTGCAAATTTTCCGGTAAATGGTGAAGCTTTTCTTGAATATCGCTGGAGATGTAAAGATGAACAATATCGTTGGTTCATTGATCGGTCTGTCCTTTTTGAAAATGACTCACAAAAGGAGTATTTAGGAGTTATTGTAGATATCAATGAACGGAAAAAGGTGGAAGAGGCACTGAAAGTGAGTGAGACTGCGCTAAGCCGTCAGAACGAACTTTTTTCCTTGCTGCTGAAGAATCTCCAGATTGGCGTTTTCATGGTGGAGGCACCATCTGGCAAGCCATTGGTTGCAAACGAGATGGCATTAAAACTTTTAGGGCGGGGGATTCTTCCTGATGCATCCAGACATAACCTCACGGAGGTTTATAAGGCATACAAAATAGGAAGCCGGACACCCTATCCTCCCGAAGAAATACCTATCCTGTTAGGGATTAGCGGAAAATCAACTCATATAAACGATATGATGGTTGTGCGTCCGGATGGTACTGAAATATACCTTGAAATTTTTGGCTCTCCTGTTATAGACAGCCAGGGGCATATCTGGGCAAGTCTGGTAAGTTTCTTTGATATCACCGAACGAAAACGGGCAGAGGAAGTAATTCAACAAAAAAATACAGAACTTCAAAAAATTAATGCCGAAAAAGATAAATTCTTTTCCATCATTGCCCACGATCTGCGCAGTCCATTCAATGGATTCCTTGGATTGACGGAGATGATGGCCGATGGTTTGCAACACATGACATTGGAAGAGATGCAATCGATGGCGATTGCCATGCGAAATTCTGCGGCTAATCTCTTCCGCCTTTTGGGAAATCTGTTAGAATGGTCGCGTATGCAAAGAGGAATGACTACTTTTTGTCCTGAAATGTTCTTATTGATGTCAAGAATCTCGGAAAGTACTGTTCTTGCAATCGATGCAGCCGACAAGAAGAATATATCGGTCAGCTTTGATATCCCTGAAGATATAAAGGTTTTTGCCGATATCGAAATGGTGAGTGCAATTATGCGTAACCTGTTGACCAACGCTGTAAAGTTCACACCCAGGGGTGGAAGTATATTCGTTTCGGCTAAGTCTGGCCCCGATAACCTGGTTGAAATTTCCGTTAAGGATACAGGAATTGGCATGAATCAGCATATGATTGATAATCTTTTCCGCCTCGATGTCAATGCAAACCGAAAAGGAACCGATGGTGAGGCAAGTACCGGACTTGGGTTGGTGATCAGCAAGGATTTTGTTGAAAAAAACGGGGGCCAATTATGGGTAGAAAGCGAAGAGGGAATAGGAAGTACGTTCAGTTTTACATTGCCGGTAAACGCTGAAGATTGAAAACTGAGGCTGTATTACTCCGGAATTTTGTTTTTGGTCTTCGGCGGTTTCAAAGATGTTCCCCTTTTTTCGTAACTTTCGGCGGTATAACTTTATACATTAGAATCGAATTCCAATAAATTTTACAATGAATACCAAAAAGCCAAACTCAAAAGAAACGGCAAAAGGAAAAGCAACCGCACCTGTCGAAAATACCGATTTTCCCATCGTGGGCATTGGTGCCTCGGCGGGCGGACTCGAGGCATTGGAGCAGTTTTTCGAAAATATGCCAAAAGATTGCGGAATGGCGTTTGTTATTATACAACATCTTGATCCAACACGCATTGGAATTATGCCGGAGCTCTTGCAACGGATCACTCCGATGAAAGTGGTGCAGGTAGTTGATCGGATAAAGGTGAAGCCAAACTGCGTATATGTGATTCCACCCAATAAAAGCATGTCGATGCTGAATGGCGCGTTATATTTGTTCGAACCGGTTGAAACGCACGGACTCCGTCTGCCCATCGATGTTTTCTTCCGGTCGCTGGCCGACGACAGGCAGGAGAAAAGTATCGGAATCATCCTTTCGGGAATGGGTTCCGATGGCAGCCTTGGTATGAAAGCCATTAAGGAGAAGAATGGTGCTGTTTTGGTACAGGAGCCGGGTTCAGCCAAATTCGATAGTATGCCCCGTAACGCCATCCAGTCGGTAGTGGTTGATATTGTCGCACCTGCCACAGAATTGCCCGCAAAATTAATTGCATTACTTCAGTTTATTCCAATCATTAAAGCCGATGATGATAAAGAGATTATAAATAAAAGTAACCTCGAGAAAATTATTATTTTGCTTCGCGAACAATCGGGTCACGACTTTTCATTATATAAGAAAAATACCTTATTCAGGCGCATTGAAAGACGCAAAGGGGTTCACCAGATCGACAAAATCAACAGCTATGTTCGCTTTTTGCAGGGAAATCCTAAAGAGGTAGAGATACTTTTCAAAGAGTTACTGATTGGCGTGACGAGTTTCTTCCGCGATACAGCGGTTTGGGATATGCTTCGCGATGAGGTCCTCCCTGCCCTGATCAGCGATTTACCCGACCGGTATGTGTTACGCGCATGGGTTACTGCCTGTTCAACAGGCGAAGAGGCTTATTCGATGGCCATTGTGTTTAAAGAAGTGATTGAAAAACTTAAAAAGCGCAAAAATCTCACGTTGCAAATATTTGCAACCGATCTCGACACTGATGCCATTGAGATTGCCCGTAAAGGTTTTTTTCCTAAAAACATCGCTGCGGATTTAACGGCGGATCAGTTGAACCGGTTTTTTAAAGCTGAGGCCGAAGGTTACCGTGTGAATAACGCGATACGCGAAATGGTCGTGTTTGCACCTCAGAACGTCATCAAAGATCCCCCTTTTACCAAACTCGATATTCTTTCGTGCCGCAATATGCTTATTTACATGGAGCCGGAATTACAGCGGAAATTGATAACGCTCTTTAACTATAGCCTTAACCCGGGTGGAATTATGTTGCTTGGTACTGCGGAGACGTTGGGCAATAATAGTTTAGGTTTCGAAGAGCTAAATTCGAGACTTCGGATTTTCAAACGAACGGTCACCTCTCAGCCACCTGAACTGACTGACTTTCCGAGCTCTTTTTATCATAAGAAAATTGCAGTGTTCGAAAATAGTTCAACTCCAGTAGTTGTTGAAAATCTTCAATCGCTTGCCGATCAGATATTGCTTCAACGGTTTGCCCCTGCCAGCGTAATGGTGAACAGTAAAGGCGATATCGTCTACATTACGGGCCGTACCGGAAAATACCTCGAACCGGTTGCCGGCAAAGCAAACTGGAATATCCACGCGATGGCTCGTGAAGGATTGCGACAGGCTTTACCGGATGCTTTTCGTAAAGCTTTGCAAAACTTCAAACCTGTAATCGAACGGAATATTAAGATGGGATCTAACGGAAGTACCCATTTTGTGGATATAACTGTTCAGTGTATCGAATCCCCCGATGCTGTACGGGGGATGGTTATGATCGTATTTACAGACGTGCCTGGTATGATTGAACTTGAAGTACCTGGTTCTAAAACAGGGAAAAGAAGTTCTACCGGCCGGCAAAAGGAATTGGAAATTGAACTTTCACGAAGTCATGAAGACTTGCGAAGTATCAGTGAAGAGATGCAAACATCCCAGGAAGAGTTAAAATCGATCAACGAAGAACTGCAATCGACCAACGAAGAGTTACAATCGACCAACGAGGAACTAACCACTTCGAAGGAGGAAATGCAGAGTTTGAACGAAGAGTTGCAAACGGTTAATATCGAGCTTCAAAGCAAGGTGAGCGATTATGCACGTGCAAACGACGACATGAAGAACCTGCTCAATAGCACCGAAATAGCAACCCTTTTCCTCGACAAAGAATTGAATATCCGCAGGTTCACCGACCAGGTAACCAAAATATTCAAATTGCGGATTGCAGATGTGGGCAGGCCGTTCACCGATCTGGTAACCGATTTGCAGTACCCCGAAATCGATGCCCATGCCCGACAGGTCATTAAAACATTGACATTTGTCGAAACATCAATTGCAACAAAAGATGGACGGTGGTTTAAAGTCAGGATTATGCCTTATCGTACACTCGACGACCGGATAGACGGACTTGTGATGACGTTCTCGGATATTACTGTTGCTAAAAAATTAGAAATCGAACTTCAGGAAGCCAATGAAGCGCTTCAGAAAAGTAAGGAAAAGAAATAATTGAAGGTTACCTTTCGAGCGATTGAAACCTTCCCTTCGAGCGGTCGCAGACCCTCGAAGGGAAAGAACTAAAATAGTCCCTTTTAAAAGAGGAATTGCTTCAAGCCAGCCCTTCGAGCGGTCGTAGACCCTCGAAGGGCTAGGTAGATGGACTAACAGGCAATTTAAAAATACAGGTTATGAAAAAGGATAGCAAATCAGAATCTGCCGTAGACCTTCGTCGAAAGGCCGAAGAATTGCTTAAAAGGAAGACGGCAAAACCATGTTCCAGTGCTGAAGATATCCAAACGCAAAAACTGATTCATGAGCTCGAAGTGCATCAGATCGAACTCGAAATGCAGAATGATGAACTTCAGGTAGCGAAGGCACAAATAATCGCCGATGCCAAAAAATATACTGAGTTGTATAATTTCGCACCTATGGGTTATTTTACACTAACTAAAGCTGGTGAAATTGTCGATCTAAATCTCTGCGGTTCGCAAATGCTTGGTAAAAAAGTGGAAAAATTAAAAAAGAGTATGTTTGGGTTCTTTGTTTCTGAGCGTTCAAAACCAATCTTTAACCAATTTATCGATATCGTATTCAGCAGCAAATCGAAAGAGACATGTGAGATAGCTTTGCAGGCTAATAGCGATTCGCTAGTGTATGTTAATCTTTCGGGTACAGTGACCGAAAATGACGAAAATTGCCTTATCATCGCAACAGATATTTCGGAAATTAAAAAGGAAGAGGAAGAAATCAAAAAATTAGGTTTGCATTTCCGGGATTTAATCGAAAAAGCGCCTGATGGAATTGTACTTTTAGATGCAATGGGAAATTTCAGGTTTGTTAGTTCCGCAGCAAAAAAAATATTCGGTTTTCAATCTGCAGAGGAAATCATTGGAAGTCCTGCTGAATACACGCATCCCGATGATTTGAACAGGGTTTTATCTGCTTTTTCGCGGATTATTGAAGATCCATCATATATCCCGACACTTCAATACCGTTACCGCGATAAAACGGGAAACTGGCTCTGGGTTGAAAGTACCTTCACTAATTTGCTTGCTGATCCAAGTGTCGAATCCATTTTAATCAATTTCCGCGACATCACCGAACAAAAGCAGGCCGAAGAGCAACTCTATCATGTGACACGGCTTTATGCCTTTCTTGGCCAGGTCAACCAGGCAATTGTCAGGAACAGGCATGAGAATGAATTGTTTCGTAAAATATGCGAAGTGGCTGTCGGGTTCGGCCAGTTTCGTATGGCATGGATCGGACTGACTGACGAAACGGATGGGAGGGTAAAACCTGTCGCCATTTCAGGTTTTGAGGACAGATACCTTGATATTATTCATAGTACAACGCATGATGGACCTACGGGAAAGGGCCCAGCCGGACAAGCACTTCGGCAAAACAAGGTGATAATATGCAACGATATATCCAAAGATCCGCTGATGTTTTCATGGAGGGATGAGGCACTTCGTCGCGGATATCGTTCTTCGGTTTCGGTTCCATTCAGTCGCAAAGGCAAATTGGACGGGACCTTAAATATTTATTCTGCAGAAACAGGCTTTTTCATCGGGGATCACGTAAGGCTTTTGGAGGAGATTTGTGCGAATATTACGTTTGCACTGGAGGCGATAACCTCGGAAACCGAAAAAAGGGAGACTGTTGCAATGCTCCGCGAGAGCGAAGAGCAATATAGTAGCCTTTTTAATAATTTCCTCGACAGTGTGGCAGTTCATCAGATCGTTCTGGACGAGACAGGGAAGCCGGTGGACTATATTTTTCTTCAGGCGAATGCTGAATTTGAATCACAAACAGGTCTAAAAATAGCGGATATCATCGGGAAAAAGGTAACAGAAGTCATTCCCGGAATTGAAAAAACACCGCTAATCGAGATTTACGGAAAAGTAGCAATCATGGGTGAACCAATCGATTTTGAACAATTTATTGAACCTCTTCAACGATATTTTCACATTAATGCCTTTCAGATTGGCGAAAGTCGGTTTTGCACCGTTTTTCAAGATATAACCGACCGAAGGCAGTTTGAATTGATACTAATTGCCAATGAACAAAAGTATCGTACACTTTTTGAAAATATGTCACAAGGTGTCTTTTATCAGATGGCTGATGGCTCTATATCAGATGTTAATGAAGCAGCACTCGAAATGTTCGGATTATCGCGCGATCAGTTTTTAGGCAGAACCTCTTTTGATCCACAATGGAAAATAACCGACGAACAAGGTGCCACATTGGCTCCGCAACAGCATCCCTCGATGGTTGCTTTAATATCAGGAAAACCATGTTACAACACGACAGTTGCTGTATATAATCCTTCACAGAATCATTACAGGTGGCTTGTTATAAATGCAATACCTGGGTACAAAGCCGGGGAAACAAAACCCGATCATGTTTTTGTGACAATGCATGATATTTCAGAACGTAAGCAGGCTGAGGAAGCGCTGATACAAAACCGCGATTTGCTGGGCAACCTTGCGCGATTGGTACCCGGTGTTATTTACCAATATCGTTTGTATCCTGACGGTCGTTCTGCATTCCCTTATGCAAGTCCTGGCATGAATGATATTTATGAAGTGACTCCCGAAGAGGTACAAGAAGATGCCACCCCTGTTTTTGGGCGGTTACACCCCGAAGACTTCGATCATGTAGTTGAAGCTATTCAGAAATCGGCCCGGACTTTAAATACGTTTTATTGCGAATACCGGGTCAAGTTGCCACGGCAAGGACTCCGTTGGCGTTGGTCGCAGGCCCAACCTTTACGCCTGGAGGATGGAAGCATTCTATGGCATGGTATCATTTCTGATATCACTGAAAGCAAACAATCAGAAGAACGGCTAAAGAAGAGCGAACAGAAATTCCGTGGCACAATTTCCAATCTTGATGAAGGTTATTACAGTGTTACTATGGATGGATTGCTCCTTGAACACAACCAGGCTTTCAGCCGTATCCTTGGATTTGATTCGACCGCTGATTTAAATGGCGTTCATTTACCCGATTACTGGCAGCACCCTGATGAACGGAAGAAATATTTGGAGGCAATATCGGCGAATAATTCTGTTTCGAATTACCAGATTAACGTCTTATCCCGTACCGGAGAGAATAGATCGGTCCTTGCCAATGCACATGTTGTCAATGATGAAAATGGTCATCCGCTACGAATCGAAGGCGTTTTTCTGGACATCACCGACCGCATCCTGATGGAAGCATCTTTGCAAAGACATGCTGAACGGTTGCAGAACCTGCATAAAATTGATAAGGTGATTCTGTCGCCGGTCGAAACTCCCGAGGCGATCATTCAGAAAACACTTCAACACATCCGTAGCTTACTTTCGAGTCAGCATGCAAGTATCGGAATGTTTGATTTTGAGAAGGAGACATTGCAGCTATTCACTTCCAATATCAAGGATCAATCAATGGATGTAGCAAAAAGGTACCTGATCAACAATGCCCTCGGGGATTTGGAAATCCTTCGGGGAAAAAGGATGGATGTAATTGAGAATATTTCAACAAGATCATTGCCACCTGATTTACAGCAGATTTTTCAGTCGGAAGGAATCATGTCATGCATTAATGTGCCGCTTATTTCGGGAGATAAATTGATTGGTGCAATGAACCTGGGTTGGGAAGATCCAAGAGTCTTTACGCCTGAAGAACTCGAAATTGCGAGTGAAGTCGCCGACGAGATCACCGTGGCAATCGAACAGGTCAGGTTGCGACAGGCGGCAAAGCATTATGCCGGGGAATTGGAAAAAAGGGTTGAGGAGCGCACCTCGCAGCTTTTGGCTGCCAACAAGGAACTCGAAGCGTTCTCCTATTCTGTATCGCACGATCTCCGGGCTCCGCTACGGCATATTAACGGGTATGTCAGCATTTTGTCCAAACACCTTCTTGATAAACTTTCAGAAAAAGAAAAGCATTACCTCAATTCGATTGCCGGTTCAGCGCACCAAATGGGTGTACTGATCGATGATTTACTCCATTTTTCGCGCACAGGCCGACAGGAAATGCAGCTTACCAGTCTGGATATGAATGTTGTCCTTAAAGACGCATTACAGGTAATAAAACACGAAAGTTTTGGTCGTGGTATCAAATGGGTAGTTGCAGGTTTACCCCAGGTAACGGGCGATTACGCACTGCTGCGATTGGTCTGGCTAAACCTGTTAAGCAATGCCGTCAAGTTCTGCAGAACAAATGTAATCTCGCAGATAGAAATCGGCGTCGTTGATGACATCAATGAATTTTTATTCTTTGTACGCGATAATGGCGTCGGTTTCGATATGCAGTATGCGCACAAGTTGTTCGGTGTGTTCGAAAGGTTGCATTCCGCACAGGAGTTTGAAGGAACAGGCATCGGCCTTGCAAATGTTCGCCGTATCATTCAACGTCATGGCGGGCGTACCTGGGCCGAAGCCGAAGTCGGTAAAGGGGCAACATTTTATTTCTCATTACCGAAGGGGTAGTTGGTCAAAACATGAAACGTTTCATATTCAACATCAAACGTTTCTTCTCAAACATCAACTGTGTCATGTTTAACATCAAATGATTCTTCCTGAAGGCGGAGAATTAATGTCGGATGATTTTAGAACTTATAAGTTAAAGATAGATTTTAAACAATTAAAAACAGGTATACGTTTATAAATCATAGTTGTCTAAAGGAGCATGCCGATCTTCCCCAAATAGCACTTACAGCGTTTCGCTGATAAACGATTGACCATAAACCATTATAAATAAAAGCCATGGACGATTTAAGACCAATTTTGTTAGCCGAAGACAATCCAAAAGATGTAGAACTAACACTTGAAGCCCTTTCGGTAAACAACCTTGCCAACAAAGTTGTGGTGGTTCGCGATGGAGTTGAAGCCCTTGAATTTCTGCGTTACGAAGGTCCGTTCAAATTGCGTAACAGGGGGAAACCCGCGGTTCTGTTATTGGATATAAAAATGCCGCGAATGGGAGGTATTGAACTTCTTAAGGTTATACGAAATGATCCTGCATTAAAATTTTTGCCAATCGTCATGCTCACCTCTTCGCGTGAAGAATCCGACCTGGTGACAAGTTACGAACTGGGTGCAAATGCATTTGTAGTAAAACCCGTAGATTTTCAGAATTTTATGGATGTAATTAAGCAAATCGGGGTGTTCTGGGCATTGATTAATGAACTTCCGACTGAAAAATAAATCTAACATAGAAAATGAAATGAGCCCTAAAACAGAATTGAATATACTCTCACTTGAAGATTCTTTAAGTGACTTCGAGATCATTTGTGAAAGGTTGCTTGAAGAGGGATTTAAAATGAAAATATCCCGTGTAGAGAAGGAAAGCGATTTTTCATCCGCACTTCGCAATGCTAACTGGGATATTATTTTAGCTGATTTTAAATTGCCAGGTTTCAACGCTTTTGCAGCACTGCGAATTAGTAAGGAGATCTGTCCGGATATTCCTTTTATTTGTGTATCAGGATCCATTGGCGAGGAAACTGCAATCGACCTTATCAAATCAGGAGCAGTCGACTATGTTTTAAAAGACAGATTAACCCGGTTACCAGTTGCCATCAACCGGGCGCTGCAGGATGCATCAGAAAAACTGGCACGTCGAAAGGCAGAAGAAGAATTGAAACAAAGAATGGATGAGTTGTTGCGGTTCCATGACCTCACGGTGGGAAGAGAACTTAGAATGATTGAATTGAAAAAAGAGGTGAATGACCTTCTTCGAAATGCTGGTCAGGACGAAAAATATACGATTGTAGATTGATTAATCGAACGCTGATAAAAATGGATAAGATTGGAACGCTGATGACGCGGATCTTACGACACACGGAAAAAAGCGAATGAGAAATAAATTTAACAATCCGTGGTCATCCGCGTTCTATAATTCGGGAAACCGCATTCAATAAAAAATCGAATGGAAGAAACGAACAGAAAAATCGTCGGAATTCTGATGTCATTGTATGGCATTGACGCTACAAAATACGATGACTATTTCCTGAAAGATCCATCCGGAAAAGAATCATAGAAACGCATTGTGCCTCGGAGGCAGTTTATTTCAACTTATTGGGAAACAATAAGAAAGAAGGTGAAATATTTTTGGATTCTCTGAATATTAATTGCACCGAATTTTTCCGCAATCCACTTAGCTTTGCCGTTATAGAACGTATTATATTGCCTTCTGTCGTTCAGAAAAGGGGAAATGCCAAACAGAAGGAGATTCGAATATGGTCTGCAGCTTGTGCTGCGGGGCAGGAGGCGTATAGTCTGGCAATGCTAATGGAAGAACGAATAAATGAAGGAAATGATAAACTTAATTATCGTATCTTTGTTACAGATGAAATAGAATCGCAAGTAAATGCTGCGCAGGAAGGAAGATACGCTGCGGCTGACTTAAATAACCTAAATATGAAAAGGGTGAACCAATGGTTTACCCACAATGGCGATACCTTTACTGTGAAAAATGATCTTAAGAAACACATTGACTTTTCCGTTGTTGATTTATTCAGTGATCAATTAAGCTGTCCCCCTGCTAGTATATTTGGGAACTTCGACCTCGTAATATGTGCTAATATTTTGTTTTATTATAAACCGGAATATCAAAATAAGATAATCAAAAAGATGAGTGATAGCTTGGCTCATGGCGGTTATCTGGTCACTGGCGAAACCGAAAGGGATATGATACTGAAGCAGAATTACATTGAAGTGTTTCCGCAATCGGCTATATTTCAAAGAATCAATAGTTTGAAAATCCGCGTTCAATAAAAATAAATGCAATGAACACGAAAAACATCAATATCGGAACTCAGCTCATGCTAGGCTTTGCTGCCATGCTGCTGTTTGTGATTGTGCTTGGTATCGTCTCCTACCAGCAAACAAACAAAATTCAGTTGGAAACCGAAACCATTTATAACCACCCATTAAAAGTTAGAAGTGCTATCGGCACACTTAATTTCGATATTTTAAGTATGCGCCTGGGAACGCGGGACCTGATGCTTGCAAACAGTAATACAGAGAAGGAAGAAGCGATACGATTAATCGAAAGATCATCCATCGATGCATTTGAGCAATTTAAGGTTGTGGATGCGAAATATTTAGGACCCCAGGCAGATATTGACAATGCATATAAAGCTTTTATTAATTGGAAAATTGCCCGTGAAGAGAATACAAAAATGGTGCTTTCGGGTGAGATCGAAAAAGTGAAAGAGAGCATCCTGTCAACCGGAACTGTCGGGAGTCTTCGGGAACAAATGATGGCCAAAATCAAAGTTATTGACGATCTTACATATAATAAAGCAGACGAAATATATATCAATTCTCAGAAGTTGGAAAACTCGCTTAACAACAAATTGATGCTGCTTGTTGCTTGTATTGTATTGATTTCAGGGATTGTTATATATTTTGTAATTAGAAATATAAGTAATCCAATCAATATACTGACCGATGCTGCAAAACGGTTTCACAAGGGCGATCAGACTGCGCGCAGTTTATATACGAAGCGGAATGAATTTGGTGTTTTATCCGATTCCTTTAATATGCTGGTAGAAAGCATACAGGAAACTACGGATTTGAACGAAAAAGTTGTGAGCCTTGCAAGTTTAATGTTAAGTAAATACGACGCAAAAGAGTTCTTCCGCGAGACGATCAATGCCCTTGCATCGCATACCGGTTCGCAAATGGCTGCAGTGTATCTGTTGAGTGACAATAAACAAACTTTTGAACATTTTGAATCGTTAGGCCTAGACATCAATTCCAGACAGTCATTTAATGCAAATAGTTTTGAAGGGGAATTCGGTGCTGCTATTTATTCTCGTCAGGTTCAGCACATTAAAAACATAGAAGCAGATACACGATTTACTTTTCACACGGTTAGCGGTAAATTTATTCCTCATGAAATAATTACGATCCCGATTCTTACCAATAATGAGGTTGTTGCTATTATTTCGCTGGCAAGTATCAATATATATAGTAATCAATCTATTCATTTAATCGACAACATCTTTGTCACTTTGCGTGCCAGGGTAGAAGGAATAATTGCCTACCACAAGATGCGGAAATTTTCGGAGCAGCTTGAACTGCAAAACCGCGAACTTGAAGTTCAGAAAATAGCATTGGCATCACAATCAGCCGCGTTGAAAGAACAAAATACTGAGCTGGAAATGCAAAAAAAACAGTTGAGTGAAGCCAGTCAGCTCAAAACCAATTTCCTGTCGAATATGAGCCATGAACTTCGTACGCCACTCAATTCCGTGATTGCATTGTCAGGCGTCCTTAGCCGACGGCTTGTTAAAATGATTCCTGCTGAGGAACTTAGTTATCTTGAGGTGATTGAGCGTAACGGGAGGCATCTTTTAACATTGATCAACGATATTCTCGATATTTCGCGTATCGAAGCCGGGCGCGAAGAAATTGAAATCGCAAAGTTCGATGTTAATCAGCTTGTTGCTGAAATTATTAGTACAATTCAACCCCAGGCAAGACAGAAGGATATTGAACTAAAACAAACAACAACCACCCTTGATTTATACGTTACCAGCGATGCCAATAAATGCCGGCATATCCTTCAGAATCTAATCGCTAATGCGGTGAAATTTACTGAAAAGGGGAAGGTAGAGGTTCGGTCACAGCAAAACGGTACTAATATTGAGATTTCGGTAACCGATACCGGAATAGGTATCTCCGAAATCCATCAGCCGCACATCTTTGACGAGTTCAGGCAAGCAGACAGCAGCACTTCACGAAAGTTTGGGGGAACCGGTTTAGGACTTGCAATTGCTAAAAAGTATGCAAACTTGCTGGGAGGAACAATTTCAGTTAAAAGTACCAAGGACGAAGGTTCTGAATTTATGCTCACGCTGCCATTTCTCTTTGAGGCCGAAAATAGGATCGTCGATGTCGAAAAGGTAACCGTTTACAAACAGGCAATCAAACCGTTGATCTCTAAATCTGTTTCCGTTTCAACGGTTAAAACCATTTTGCTGGTTGAGGACAGCGAACCGGCAGTGGTTCAAATAAAGGATATTTTGGACGAAAGCGGCTACCAGATACTCGTTGCCCGTGATGGATCCGAGGCGTTGGGAATAACGTCAAATACGATTCCCGATGCGATGATTCTCGATTTGATGATGCCGGGCATCGATGGTTTTGAGGTCCTAAAAACTTTGCGCGAAGCCGAACCAACAGCTTACATCCCGGTGCTGATACTTACAGCGAAACATATTACGAAAGAAGAACTTAAATTTCTGAAACGAAATAACATTCATCAGCTTATACAGAAAGGCGATGTAAACCGAAACGAACTGCTCAGAAGTGTTGAGGCAATGGTATTCCCCGAAAAGTTGGAAACGTTAAGGCCTGTGCCTGAACAACAGCCTATTGGGAGCAAACCTGTGGTGCTTGTAATTGAAGATAACCCTGACAATATGATTACTGTGAAGGCTTTACTTTCCGATAATTTCACGATTATTGGCGCAGTAAATGGGAATGAAGGTGTGCGGATGGCAAAAGAAAACAGGCCAAATCTTATTTTAATGGATATTGCGCTCCCCGAATTGGATGGCCTCGAGGCATTTAAGACCATTCGAAGTGATGTTGTGTTGCAATATATGCCGGTGATCGCCCTCACAGCCAGTGCTATGACTACCGACCGCGAAGCTATTCTTGCATATGGATTTAATGCCTATATTGCTAAGCCTATTGAAGAAAAATTGTTTTTCAAAACGATAAACGAGGTGCTCTATGGAAAGTAGAACAATTAAAATTCTTGCGATCGACGATAATCGCGATAACTTGATCAGTATTAAGGCGCTGATACAAGATATTATGCCCGATGCTGTCACTTTAACGACTGAAAGTGGCGCAAAAGGAATTGAACTGGCAATTGCAGAAAATCCCGATATAATTCTGCTCGACATTGTAATGCCAGTAATGGATGGGTATGAGGTTTGCCTAAAACTGAAAGCTGACAAAAAGCTAAGCGATATCCCTGTGGTTTTTGTCACCGCACTCAAAGATGACAAAGAGAGTCGCATCCGGGCTTTGGAGGTTGGTGCCGACGCCTTTCTTGCAAAACCAATCGACGAAAGCGAGCTCAAGGCTCAGATATCTGCAATGGTGAAGATTAAAACCGCGAACCTCAAAAAACACGCAGAAAAAGAACAACTTGCAGAATTGGTCGCAGAACAGACGATTGAACTTAAATCGGCCTACATAGCAACACTGAACCTGCTGGAAGATTTAAGAAAAGAGAATGAGGCCAGGAAGAAAAGTGAAGAAGCACTTTTTGAGAGCAATCAATTCAACATGTCTCTATTACAAACAATACCATTTGATATTGATATCGTTGATGGTGAGGGAAACATTCTTTACCAGAGTGATAAATTTAAACAACAGTTAATTGAAATAGAAACTTGCGAAAAATGCTGGGATTATTACTGCGATGATAAAAAACAATGCACCAATTGCCCGCTTTTTACCGGTATAAAAATCGGAGAGACTAAATCTATTGAACGTTTTGGTATATTGGGTGGGAAAATATATGAAGTGATCCATACCGGTATGATTTTTAAAGGTCAGAAAGCTTTGATGAAAATCTTCATGGATATCACCGCACGGAAGCAGGCGGAGGAGAAGCTAAAGAAGGTGACAGCAGCGGTTGAAAATTCAAAAGTATCAGTGGTTATCACTGACAAAAATGGAATTATTGAATATGCAAATCCGTTCTTTGCGCAATTAACAGGACATACACCAGAAGAATACATCGGGAAAAATCCACGTTTTTTAAAGTCTGGTTTTCATTCGACAGCGTTTTATACGGAATTCTGGCAAACTATTAAATCAGGTAAAACGTGGGAGGGAGAATTTTATAACCTTAAAAAGGACGGAACGTATTATTGGGAAAATGCAATTGTTTCACCTATTCAGGATGATGCAAATGTGATCACTCATTTTGTTGCAATCAAAACAGATATTACAGCGGCAAAACAAATGATCGAAGACTTAAAGACAGCTAAAGAAAAAGCGGAGGAGAACGAAAGGTTAAAATCCGCTTTCCTGGCGAATATGAGTCATGAGATACGTACCCCAATGAATGGTATCCTGGGTTTTGCCGGACTTTTGAAAGAACCAATGTTAACAGGGGATGAACAGCAGGAGTACATCGGAATTATTGAGAAGAGCGGTGCTCGCATGCTCAATATTATCAATGATGTAATTGCTATTTCAAAAGTTGAATCGGGTCAGATGAAAACTTTCATTTCACCTACCAATATTAACGAACAGATTGAGTTTATTTACAATTTCTTTAAGCTGGAAGTGGAGCAAAAAGGGATGCATATTTTATTTAATAACCCGCTGACCGATCATGAAGCCACTATTAAAACTGACAAGGAAAAAATCTATGCGATCCTCATCAACCTTGTTAAAAACTCCATTAAATTCAGCGACAGTGGTACGATTGAAATTGGTTATACCCTTAGGGGTAAGGTGTTGGGTAGAGACAAGGCATTTGGTAGCGACAAGGCATGCCTTGTCGCTGCAACCGATGAACTGGAATTCTTTGTAAAAGACAATGGGGTAGGTATTCCCCCAAACCGTATGGAGGCAATTTTCGACCGGTTTGTTCAAGCCGATATTGGTGATAAAAGAGCTTTCCAGGGAGCTGGATTAGGATTGTCGATTTCGAAAGCATATGTTGAAATGCTTGGAGGGAAAATATGGGTGGAAAGTGAAGAAGCGAAGGGTTCAAGTTTCTATTTTACAATACCATACAAAATTGAATCGGAAGTAATTGATGATATTAAAGATCCAGTTCCGGATTTTTTGACAGAGATTAAACCTAAAAGCTTCAAAATATTAATTGCCGAAGACGACGAAATATCAGGCATGCTCATTTCAATGGCAATTAAGGTATTTGGCAATAATGTGTTGAAAGCGAGTACGGGTGTCGAAACAGTTGAAGTTTGTCGGAATAACCCGGATCTCGATTTCGTTCTGATGGATATTAAAATGCCTGAAATGGACGGGTATGAAGCAACCCGGCAAATTCGGAAATTTAATAATGAAGTGATCATTATCGCGCAAACTGCATATGCGCTGGCTGGTGACCGCGAAAAAGCATTAGAAGCAGGTTGTAATGATTATATTGCTAAACCATTTGGGCAGGCATCGTTAACTGCATTAATGGAGAAGCATTTGCAGTATCAGTAAATGGAAGCTAAAGATACAGCTTTATGAAACGAGCATGGTCTGACAAACACAATATAGGATGTTTAAATTTTTCATGCGAGTTCCACACCGTTGACTCGGAATGAAAGATTGACAACTTTTAATACGAATTGAAGATTAATGACTTACAAAAATTTAAACATGTGAAACGAGCATGGCACAAATACCGCAAAAGGAGATGTATAAACTCATGCGAGTTCCATGAGCGGGTATATGGGTTGCAAGGAATTATGCTCATTGATCCAAAAGATATTCAGCAAATTAATAGTAAAATATGCGAATGAAAAAAAATGGTACATCCAATTTGGAAAATCTTCGCATGAAGGCTGAAGAGTTACTGAAAAAGAAACATCCTAAAACTATTTCGCAACTTTCAGACGCTGATGTACTAAAACTGATGCACGAAGTTGAAGTTCACCAGATTGAGTTGGAATTACAGCAGGAGGAAATCATATGGGCTGAACAACATGCGATCGAAGAAGCTGCAAAAAATGCTGCTGATGAATATAATGAGTTGTATGATTTCACCAAGTCGGGTTATTTTTCACTTTCGCAAGAGGGTGTGATTTTAGAGTTAAATCATAGTGGGGCAATTATGCTTGGCAAGGAACGGTCGCAGTTGAAAAAAAGCAGTTTCGGCTTTTTTGTTTCTGAAGCTACCAGACCAATCTTCAACCTTTTTCTCGACAAGGTATTTACTGGTAGTGGAAAAGAATCATGCGAAATCACTTTGTTAAAAGAGGGCGATGCACCATTATATGTAGACTTTGTCGGTATCCTTTCTGCAACCGGAGAGCATTGCCTTGTTGCCGTTTCTGATATTACCGCAATCCGGCAGTCGGAGGACACTTTGCTTATAAATAATTCACGGATTGACTTTGCAATGCAGGCGGTAAATATGGCCTGGTGGGAAATGGATATCACAACCGGGAATGTAACTTTCGGGAATCGTAAAGCCGAAATGCTTGGATATCCTTCCGAAATGTTTAAACATTACACCGATTTTACCGCTTTGCTACATCCCGAAGATTACGATAAGGCAATGAATGCCATGCGTAAACATTATAGAGGAGATTCCGATAAATATGAGGTTGAATACCGCATCTTAACCAGCTCGGGTGAATACAAATGGTTTTATGATATCGGATCGATTGTAAAAAGAGGATTAAAAGGGGAACCACTGAATATTACGGGAATTGTAGTTGATATTACCGACCGGAAACGGTCAGAAGCTCAGACAATGAAGTTGGTATCCGAAGCTGTAGAGTCCAGAAGGGCACTTTTAAGTGTGATTGAGGATCAGAAATGGGCAGAGATGGCACTTCGTAACAATGAAGCCAACCTTCGTACACTTGTTCAAACGATCCCTGATCTGATATGGGTGAAAAATGCCGACGGAGTTTACCTCTCGTGCAACACAATGTTTGAGCGGTTGTTCGGTGCCAGCGAGGCTGAAATTGTTGGAAAAACCGATTATGATTTTGTAGACAAGGAACTTGCCGACTTTTTCCGCGAACACGACCGAAATGCCATGGCGGCAGAAAAGCCTACGATCAACGAAGAATGGATCACTTTTGCAGACGATGGTCATCGTGCTTTTCTGGAAACCATCAAGACCCCAATGTATGATTCTCGTGGAACACTGACAGGAGTCCTTGGCATCGGACGCGACATTACCAGTCGAAAACTAAGCGAGGATGAGTTGTTTAGGCAAAAGTATTTTTTCGAACAACTATTCATGCAATCGTCTGTAAGTACTCAGATACTTGATCGCGACGGGTGGTGTGAGCGCATTAATCCAAAGCTGGGCGAGATATTTGGTGTCAAGCCTCAGGATATTGAAGGAAAGGTCTACAATATTTTCAAGGATAAGTCGCTTCAGGAAAATGGAATAATTCCCATCCTGGAAAGCGTTTTTCTGGGCGGAAAAACTGCCGAATGGGAAGTATTCTTTGATATTGGAGCAGCTGCAGATTCTCAGAATATTAAAGTTAAAGAGAAAAAGAGTGTATGGTTTAGCAACTGGGCTTATCCGATATTTGACAAGAAGGGTGAATTATGCAATGTTATAATTCAGCATAACAATATCTCCGAAAGTAAAAACGCGGAACAGGAAATGCTGATTGCGAAAGAACGGGCTGAAGAAGGCGATCGTTTAAAATCTGCTTTTCTGGCTAATATGAGTCATGAAATCAGGACACCTATGAATGGAATTCTTGGGTTTGCTGAATTGCTCAAAGAATCTGACCTGACAGGAGAAGAACAGCAGGATTATATCAGAATGATAGAGAAAAGCGGTGCCCGTATGCTCAATATCATTAACGACATTGTCTGCATCTCGCGAATAGAGTCAGGACTCATGGATATTTCTATTTCGAAGACGAATATAAATGAACTGATCGAATACTTATACCGATTCTTCAATCCCGAGATAATTGAAAAAGGGGTACGACTACGCTATAAAAATCCACTGCCCGACGACAACGCCATCGTCAGTACTGACAGGGAAAAATTGACTACCATACTTATTCATCTTGTTAAAAACGCCATTAAATTTTCCAATACCGGAGACATTGAATTTGGCTATGAAAAGAAAGGTAAAAACCTCGAATTTTACGTGAAAGATTCAGGTCCTGGCATACCAAAGGAACAAATGGAATTTATTTTTGAAATGTTCAGGCAAGGGAGTGAATCGCTGAATCGAAATTATGAAGGTGCCGGCCTCGGATTGTCTATATCGAAAGCTTTTGTGAAAATGCTTGGCGGTACTATATGGGTTGAAAGTGAATATGGGATTGGGTCTACATTTTGTTTTACAATCCCTGGTCAAACTGAACCAGTAGTAAAAAATGGAAATTTAGATTTAGACCCTGTTGAAGCTGAAGAAAATCAGTCGGTTATTGAATATCGTGGATTAAAAATATTAGTTGCCGATGATGATGAAACTTCCGAAAAACTCATTACTATGATCCTTAGTAAGTTAAGCGACAATATTTTATCAGTTAAAAATGGGCTTGAAGTCGTGGAAGCTTTCCGTTCCAGTCCTGACTTCGACCTTATTCTGATGGATATAAAAATGCCGGTAATGGATGGTCTTGAGGCCACCCGAGAGATTCGAAAATCAAATAAAGATGTAGTTATTATAGCCCAATCAGCTTATGCCTTGGCTGGTGACCGTGAAAAAACAATAGCTGCCGGATGCAATGATTATATAGCTAAACCTTTCGGAAGAAACTCCTTGTTAGCGTTAGTAAAAAAGCACATCCAAATAGATTAAAATGGCACAGATGCGGGGAATTCGACCTTTTCTGTGCATTATTTGACTACACTCTTTCCTGATAATTCACCTGAGTTTTAAAACCGGGATGCTTAACTTTCAGCGTACGCGTCCTCTATTTCAGACGGTTTTAACATCATGCACTCAACTGTTTTTACCCGTGTTGGAAATCAGCAGGCACTTTTACCGGTTTGAATTGCTCAATAAGGGCTTCTCGTGTTGAAGAATTAATGTCCAGTCACAGGTGCTGGCGTCGAACTATCGAATTATAATGGATAAGATGATGTTTCATTATGAGGCATGATATTATTCACTCTGAAGTTTGGTCATCTTCCATTACAGATTTGGTTGGAGTTTACATAAATCCTGAAATGTATATTTATCGAGATTTTGGTTCTGAAATTTGCAAATGCCACAAAAAAAAGCGGTTAAAATTGTCTGACTCCCCACTACGATCCGCTAATTGCTGCACCCAACTGCATTATTTAAGAACAACAAAGATGCAATGGATCATAAAGTTTGAAGATATCCTTGCCTCAGCTGTTGTTTTACCAGTAGGTTAATGCCTGCATATCTTACAAATGTGTTTATAATTTTACAATCTGGCTTTAAACTAACTATTTACGCTAAAAACATACGCTGAACTGAATCTAATGCTTATATTGCATGATCTTTCGGCCACCTATTTTTGACTGCTTAAGTGATCAATTATGTGCAACGCCGGAATCAGGAAAAAATTAGAACAAACCAGTTCCTAAATATGAAGGAAGAAAAAAACTACCTGGCAGAATCGTCAAAACTTCGCCAAAAAGGAGAAAAACAAATCCCAATGGAGATGTCAGATTCGAATATTCCTGATACCGAAGTTGATATGCTTAAGCTCATTCATGAGTTGAAAGTTCACCAGGTCGAGCTCGAAATGCAAAATGAGGAACTGGAGCTGGCAAAGGCGAAGGCAACCGATGCTGTTAAATTATACGATTTAGCTCCAACAGGCTATTTTACACTTTCAACCGAAGGTGATATTCTCAATTTAAACCAATGCGGTTCACAAATGCTTGGCAAGGATCGTTCGCGTCTCATACGCAGCAAGTTTGGTTTTTTTATCTCCGATGACACAAAACCAATCTACAACCACTTTCTCGATAAAGTATTTAAAAGTAAAGTTAAAGAAATTTGTGAAGTCACCTTGTCAGCCGGCGACAACATACTAATTCATGCGCAACTTACGGGGAAAACTAGTGATGATGACGCACAATGTCTTGTTGTAGTGGCAGATATCAACGAACGTAAACAGGCTGAAAAGACATTAAAAGAAAGTGAAACCAAATACCGCGAATTAATTGAAAATTCTCCGGATGCGATTCTGATTTATGTAGATGGAAAAATTGAATTGGTAAACAAGGAATGTCTCCGTTTGATGGCAGTATCATATGAAGAGGAGCTGATCGGGAAATCAGTCATCCAGTTTGTTCATCCGGATTGTCGTGCAATGGTGTCTGAGCGAATGAAAAAGGTAGCGAACGAAGGTGGTTTTTTACCGTTGGCGGAGGAGAAATTTGTGCGACCTGATGGTTCTGAAGTTGACATTGAAGTTAAAGCATTGTCAATCACGCTTGATAATAAGCCAGCTATTCAATTGATTGTTCGTGATATTACCAATCGTAAACAAGCAGAGGAAGCTTTACGTGTCAGTGAAAGACAATATCGCGACATGTTCTTTAAAAACACCGCTGTCAAGTTAATTATTGATCCGGTTAGTGGTGAAATCCTTAATGTCAACGAGGCCGCTTCAAAATTTTACGGATATTCGGTCAATAGACTGGAGAAGATGAATATCAACCAGATCAACACACTAAATGAAGAACAACTTGCAACCGAAATGGCCCTTGCGCGTAATGAACAGCGCAGCCGTTTCGATTTTCGTCACCGGCTGGCTTCGGGAGAGGTTCGTGACGTTGAAGTCTACTCCGGACCGATTGAGTTTGGCGGATGTACCAGACTTTATTCGATCGTTCAAGATGTTACCGACCGCAAACGGACGCAGGACTTGTTAACCCAGATGAACTGGCGATTGGAAAGTATCGTCGAAAGTACCCGTATTGGTACATGGGAATGGAACATCAAGACCGGAGAAACTGTATTTAACGAACGCTGGGCGCAAATCTTAGGATATTCGCTTGCTGAATTGGCCCCAGTTAGTATTAAAACATGGGAAGCGCTTTCCCACCCTGAGGATTTAAAGAATTCCAAGAAATTTTTGGAGCGGCACTTTTCCGGTGAACTGCCATACTATAATTTTGATTGCCGAATGAAGCACAAGGATGGTCATTGGGTATGGGTTCTCGACCACGGACGCGTTGTTACGCACACTGAAGATGGCAAACCGCTTATCATGTTTGGTACTCACACCGATATCACCGAGCGCAAGAAGGTTGAGGAAACCCTGCGGATGAACGAAGCTGAATTACTAAGATTAAATGCCGAAAAAGATAAGTTCTTCTCGATCATAGCCCACGATCTTCGCAGTCCTTTCAATGGATTTTTGGGATTAACTGAGATAATGGTTGAAGGATTGCCTGGAATGACGAGGGACGAAATTCAGCAAATGGCGGTGTTTATCCGAAAATCGGCTACGAATCTTTTCAGCCTGTTGGGTAATCTGCTGGAATGGTCGCGCATGCAAAGAGGTTTAATGGGTGTTTTACCATCATCGTTTTTATTAATGCCGAAAATTTCTGAAAGTATGTTACTTGTTAAGGATGCGGCTGATAATAAAGAGATTGTGATCAGCTATGCAGTTCCTGGAGATTTGGAAGTATTTACAGATGGAAATATGCTTGGCGGTATTCTACGGAATTTGGTGACCAATGCGGTGAAGTTTACTTCCAAAGGTGGAACTGTTTTGATCTCAGCAAGATCGATTCCCGGAAATTTGGTTGAGATTTCCGTCAGGGATACTGGCATTGGAATGAGCAAAGGTTTAATTGATGATCTTTTTCGCCTTGATGCAAATACAGGTCGAAAAGGTACAGATGGTGAGCCTAGCACAGGATTGGGATTGATGATTTGCAAAGATTTTATTGAAAAAAATGGGGGGGAACTTTTTATCGAAAGCGAAGAAGGCAAAGGCAGCGATTTTAAATTTACTGTTCCAATGAATAGTAATGCTCCGCAGGAAAAATAAAAATCCGGATTGGAACTTTATGCAGCTACATACGTAAATACTTTTGGTATTGCAATAAATGTTTTGTTATGAATGAAGTAGCAGAAGTTCACAGTAAAGACCTCAAAATTTTGATTGCCGAAGATGACGAGATATCAGGTATGCTTCTGTCAATGGCGGTCAAAGTGTTTACTCAGAAAGTTTTAAAAGCAAGTAGTGGTACTGAAACGGTTGAAATATGCCGCAACAGTCCAGATATCGATTTTGTCCTGATGGATATTAAAATGCCTGAAATGGATGGATATGAAGCGACCAGACAGATTCGGCAATTCAACAAGGACGTGATTATTATTGCGCAGACAGCATATGCACTCGCCGGAGACCGCGAAAAGGCATTAGCAGCCGGGTGTAATGAATATATTGCAAAACCTATCGGACAAGCCTCATTGACTGCCCTAATGCAAAAGTTTGTAGTAAGAAAGGGCGATGGGTGGGTGCATTATGTTGCGTAGAAATGTCAATTTAAACATGTGTCTCCCAAGGATCCTAAACCTTTTTCTGCACTGAATTTATGCCTGTTTATAAATATCCTGAATCACCAATCCTGCGAGCGTAAATCCGTAAATAGCAGTAATGTGCGCAACAGTTCCGTTGATGACAGCTTTCTGGCTGCACCATTCATGATCATCCAATTCTGGATCACCAACTCCGCTTTTCATTTTTGGACACAGACATTTATCCGTTCCGCACGATGATCCGGATCCCCGGTTTTCGAGCAGCTCCTCACTGTAAATACACATAAATGGTTTGGAAGGGAGCTCCCCTTTGCGAATGTATTTTCTAATCTTAGATCCCAGCGGGCAACCTTGCACCTTCCAGAATTCTGCTACTCTGATTTGCGTCGGGTCAAGTTTAAGCGATGCCCCCATTGAGGAAAAAAGGACTGCTTTTGTCTTTGTAGCTTCCCTGATCAGGTGAACTTTGCTTCCAAGACTATCTATCGCATCGATGATGTAGTCGTAGGAATCAAGATTAAACTTTTCGTGACTACCTGCGTTGTAGATCTTTTGAATATCAGTGATTTCGGCTTCGGGATTAATTTCGAGCAATCGCTTTTTCAATGCCTCGGTTTTAACCTCACCAACTGTCTGCATCGTGGCGTGAAGTTGCCGGTTGATATTGGTAATGCAAATCCGGTCGGAATCGACAATCGTCAGAAAATGGATGCCCGAACGGATTAGACTTTCGGCACACCAGCTTCCTACGCCCCCAATTCCAAAGATAATCACCCTTTTACCGGCAATCTGCTCCATCTTCTTTTTCCCAAATAATAGCTCTGTGCGCTGAAATATCCCTTTAGATTTACCCATGTTTCAAATATTGGGCAAAATTAAGAGAAATTCCGGGATCCATGATGAAACTTTTTTCTCGCAAGGACGATAAGGCAATGCAAAGAATTATTGCTCGTTGTCCTGCTGTCGTAATTTAAGAAAAACCAGGGTAATACCGGTCGAAGTTGGATTCGATTTTAATATTAAAGTCTGCTTAAGAACCAATCAGGGAAAGCAGATAGACGATAACAAGAAGAATGATCGTAGTCACTACAATGACCCTAAGGTTTTTTTTAACGATGACGGACACCCCTACGCCATACCTTACTATCAGCCATGCCAGCAAAAAGAAACGAAATCCCTGAAAAACTAGTGTCGCAAGTGCAAAGGCATAGATATTAAATGCGAAAGCTCCTGCTGTAATTGAGAGAATTTGGTAGGGGAGCGGTATTACGGTCGAGATGAGCAATATCGTATAACCCCATTTGATATAGAGATTTTGAGCACTCAGATAATTTGCCTCAGTAAAACCTGGAATATGATTGAAGAAATACATCGCAAAATTAGTGAAGGATCCGTCAGGAAGAAGCCATAAAAAGTGCCCAATTGTATAACCAATGATCGAACCCAGAACCATCCCAATTACAGCCATCAAAGCATTATTGTAGGATCGCAAAGGATGAATCAGTGAAACTGTAATGAAAATAACGGTCGTCGGAAGTGGGAATAACGATGCATCAATAAAAAGAGACAGGAAAATTACGAGTCCAGCATAACGGCTCTTCGACCATTTTTGTGTCCATAAAGAAGTTTTATTCAGTAAATTACGCATAAAAAATAATTATCAGCCTGACAAGGTATTTCATTTTATCGGAGGCAGATTGGAAAATGTAAATTGCATTAAACACAGTCCAAAAGTAAAGTTTAAAAGGATAAAAAGCAGCCAGTTTTAATAATTTTATATCCATTTCAAACCACTCAATAAAGGAATGCTTCCCGGTTTGACCTTTTTATTGTTTTAATTTATATTACTTTACCATTTCGTTGAAAGATAAGAACTTAATATTAACAAAATGCTGAAAAAGAGCGTATTCCTGATTTTTTTGTTGAGTTTCTTTTTGATGACCGGAGTAGCCCAGCCACGTGTTCAAATAATTGAAGCAGATAATCCCGCATTTAGTTATTTTGGGCGTACTGACCGGTCGGATCCGAAAGTGGTTCGATTCGACTGGCCCGGGGTTTATTTGCGATGCTCCTTTACCGGAAATGCACTTGAGATCAGGTTAAAAGGTGGCACACGCGACTATTTCAACGTTTTTATAGATGATCTGCCGGTCAAAGTTATTCATCCAGTGGCTGATTCAATATCTGTTATTGCTGGACTTGCTGGCAAAAATGCACATGAGCTGCTGATTACCAAACGTACAGAAGCAGATATGGGTATGGCCTGCTTTTATGGAATTGGGATTTCACCGAATGGGATAATCACCCCATCAACTGTTCGGAATAGCCGGAAAATCGAATTTGTCGGGAATTCAATTACGTGTGGTTATGGAGCCGAAGGTTTATCGGGAAATGAGCGGTTTAAACCCGAAACTGAAAATAGCTATCTATCTTATGCTTCAATTGCTGCGCGCGCTTTCAGTGCGGACTATGCGCTAATGGCTCATTCCGGCCTTGGAATCATCCGGAACTACAATGACAAATCAAAGATATCGACCAAACTTGCCCCAATGCCTCCTCGATTTGGCCGCACTTTTGATACTGACTCTGTCAAAATGTGGGATTTCAATCAATGGATTCCCGACGCCGTTGTGATTAACCTTGGAACGAATGATTATTCCACGTTGCCACATCCTGATAAAGCGGTTTTCAAACGTCGTTATGAGGAACTAATCGAAAGAATTTTAGAGGTATATGGTAAGATCCCGGTTTTCTGCGTTGTGGGACCGATGACCAATGAGCCATGTTATACAATTGTTAAAGAGGTGGTTGATGATTTTAATTTAATCCACAACGATTCAAAGATTTATTTTACAGGAATTCCCGATGGTTTGCTAAATGACAGTACGGATCTTGGTTCCGATGGTCATCCTTCCTATCGCGGACAGCGGAAATCAGCAGAATACCTTGTTCCGCTGATGGCAAACGTAATGAAATGGAATTACCGCGACACTGAAATCAGTTTTGGCGAAGAATATTAAATGGTCTGTAAATGAAGCGATAGCTATTATTTAGTCTTTTTACTTTTTCCTTCAATATAGGTTGAGAACTTCTCGCCATCCTGCGACATTTCAAATTTCGTATTGACAATTTCATTTTCGAGCAACGTATATGTCAAACGAAAAACGGGAACGTTTGGTATTTTGTCGCTGGTTAATGCAATCGACTTATCTGCATATGATATTGAATAATTAATTGTGTGCCCTTCATTGTCGAAATAGATTGCTTTTACCGAATTTCCTGAATAATCGGGGTAAACGATCATTAAATCGTTGTGAATAATCGCTGGTTTATTCCCGGATGCCGGATATTCAGAATGGCTCTCTCTTACAAGAACTTTATTATCAAGGCTTTGTTTGAATGAGAAGGTTCCGCCTCCCTGACCAGGTTGTCCGCTTCCTTCGCCAGCCCATTCGCCAACCAGCCAGCTCCATTTGTCCCATGTTGAATTTTGCTGTCCAAAACAAGTGGTTAGTAATCCTAATAAAGCGAAGGTATAAATGATTTTTGTTTTCATTCTTTGATTTTATTATTTATCAAGTCGTCTAAGTATATCATTCATCATCTCAGTCTGTGCCGTATGAATCTCCAGAACTTCCTGCTGTTGATTGATAATCAAATGATCCAGTTTTTCATGCAACATCCTGATTTCGAGTTCCGATTTGAGGTTTACCATATAGTCCCTTCTGGCTCTTTCCCTGTCTTTGTCTTCCTGCCGGTTTTGGCTCATCATTATAACGGGTGCTTGCAGGGCAGCCAAACTCGATAAAATTAAATTCAGAAGGATAAACGGATAAGGATCGAAACCTTTATTCGCCAGCCAGAACAGATTGATAGAAATCCAAATTAAAAGAAATACGCCGAACGAAATAATAAAGGTCCAGCTGCCCCCGAAATCAGCAACTTTGTCAGCAATTCGTTGTCCAAAAGTTGTTTCCTGGTCTTCCTCTCCATCTAATTTGTCTGTTAAGGTTGTATTCTCTTTCAATGAACCTAATACGGTTTTTTCTGATGCTGACAGTTCGCCTAATTGATTGGCAAAGAACACCTCAATGTATTTTTCACGATAGGCGTTAAGCTCACTAACCGATAAAGATTTATTTGCCGTGAAACCGGGGTGCTCTTTCTGAATCAGATTTAAAATTGATAGACGAACCATATTCCCTGATATTCTGTCAGATATCGGAAATTCGTTATTTGAAAGATCACTGATAAACGTTTTCATTTGAGTATTATTAGTTTTTGAAAGAACAAAAGGCTTACCCTGGTTAACGGGAGAATAGTCAGGGTAATATATTCTCAATGTCCGAATGTGAATTTTCAACCATCGCTATTTCACACAATTAAATTTTTGTAAGTTTTTAATATTCGATTCGTATTAGCAGCATCGCTTTTTTGACATTACCACTGGTGTGGAACTCGCATGAAAAATTTAAACAATCTATTTTGTGTTTGTGAAACCATGTTCGTTTCATCCTTTTATTCCGATATGTCCTGATTATCGGCAAATCTACTTATTTCGATGGATATAAAACTTTTCAGTATTGGTATTCGTTCAACAAAAAAGAATATTTTTGAACTTCGTAAATACTTAAAATCAATGAAGAATAAATCACTATTAATTTCACTTTTCTTGTGTACAATGATAACAGGAACTTTTATTAGCTGCGGAGAGGCAGAAAAGAAACCGCAGACGCAACCGGCGATCAGTCTGGCGGATTTGGACACAACGGTCAGTCCGGGGCAGGATTTCGATGCTTACGCTAATAATGGCTGGAAAAAGCTCAATCCGCTACCAGCCGATCGTGCCCGCTTTGGTTCATTTGATAAATTAGCAGAATTGGCTGAAAAACAATTGAATGAATTGGTGAAGGAAACCGCTTCGAAGAAGAATGAGAAAGGGTCGATTGCAGATAAAACAGCTACACTTTTCAATCTTGGAATGGATACGGTAAAGATTGCGGAGCAGGGAATAAAACCATTGGCTCCATATTTCCAGGAAATCGATAAGTTGGCAACGAAGGACGATGTAGAGATCGAGATCGCAAAATTTCACACTTACGGATTCTCTCCACTATTTGGATTTTACGGTTCGTCGGACGCGAAGAACAGTTCGATGGTCATTGCTCAGTTGGTACAGTCCGGTATCGGAATGCCCGACCGCGATTATTACGTCAATGATGATGAACGTTCAAAAGATTTAAGGGCAAAATACACGATCTACGTCGAAAAGATGTTTAAACTGTTGGGTGACGATGAGGCTACTGCGAAGAAAAATACACAGACTGTTTTAAACATGGAAACACGTCTGGCCAAGGCTTCGATGACACGCCTTGAGCAACGTGATCCAAACAAAACTTACAATAAGAAAACAACCATGGAGTTGATTGAACTTTCACCGGCGTTTAACTGGAACCGTTACTTTGTAGCGCAGGGAGTTGGCGATCCGGGAGAGATCAATCTGAACCAACCGCTTTTCATCAGCGAAGTGAGTGCAATGATGAAGGATGTTCCCGTTGAAGATTGGAAAGTGTACCTGCGATGGAATCTGATAGATGGTTCTGCATCATACCTCTCAGATGATTTTGTAAATGCAAAATTCGATTTCTTTGGCAGGGCAATGTCAGGAACCGAACAAATGCGTCCGCGTTGGAAACGGGTGCTTGGTGTTACAAGTGACGCCCTTAGTGAAGCAATTGGTCAGCTCTATGTTGCCAAATATTTCCCGGCCGAAGCTAAGGAAAGGATGCTTAAACTGGTTGAGAACCTGCGTATCTCACTTGGCGAAAGAATAAAGAACCTTGAATGGATGGGCGCAGATACCAAGGTAAAAGCAATTGAGAAATTGAATGCAATCAATGTAAAAATCGGATATCCTGATAAATGGCGTGACTATTCCGGACTCGAAATTTTGGATGATTCATATGTGGAAAATGTGATTCGTTCGAACAAGTTCGAAACAGCGTTTAACTATGAGAAAATCAATAAGCCTGTAGATAAAACGCAATGGTTTATGTCGCCACAGACGGTGAATGCTTATTATTCTCCCGATATGAATGAAATTGTATTCCCGGCAGCCATTCTTCAGCCACCTTTTTTCTTCCTAAAAGGCGATGATGCTGTCAATTATGGCGCTATCGGTGTTGTAATCGGACATGAAATGACGCACGGTTTTGATGATGAAGGTCGCAAATATGATAAAGTTGGCAATCTCACTGACTGGTGGACTCCTGAAGATTCTAAACTTTTCGACGAACGTACAAAAGTATTAGTCGATCAGTTTAATAGTTTTGTTGTAATTGATTCGATTCATGCCGATGGTAAATTGAGTCTGGGTGAAAATATTGCTGATTTTGGTGGTTTAAACATTTCATACCAGGCGTTTAAGTTGGCAAATAAGGAGACAAAGAAGATCGATGGGTTCACGCCTGATCAACGTTTTTACCTGGCTTATGCACATGTCTGGGCACAAAACATCCGGGATAAAGAGATTCTACGCAGGACGAAAGAAGATCCGCATGCATTAGGGAAATTGCGGGTATTAGGGCCGCTGAAAAACATTCCTGAGTTTTACGCCGCTTTCGATATAAAACCAGGACAACCGATGTACCTCGATGAGGCAAATCGTGCTAAGATTTGGTAATTCATAACAAATAAAAATATAGAACCGGTTCAATTTTGAACCGGTTTTTTTGTGTTGCAAAGACAAGGCATACCTTGTCTCTACATGATATATGTAACCACTTTCAGGCTTTTTCCTTCGATTATGAATAATCCTATTGGTTTTCTTAATAAAATGGAATATAATTACGATCTTTAAGTTCTGAATTAAATGTTAACTAATATCCAGCAACCAATATGCTCGAAAACCTCAAACATCAGGTCTATAAGGCGAGTTTAAGGCTTGTAGAACAAGGTCTTGTTATATATACATGGGGTAATGTCAGCACAATTGACCGGGCGAGTGGTCTGGTTGTGATCAAACCTTCAGGGGTGTCGTACGAAGAGATGATTCCCGCAGATATGGTTGTGATGGATATGGATGGAAATATTGTTGAGGGGAATCTTAAACCTTCAACTGACACCAACACACACCTTATATTGTACAAAAATTTTCCGGAGATCGGTGCTATTCTCCATTCCCATTCCGAATATGCTACCTGTTGGGCACAGGCCGGCAAGGGGATTCCGCCGCTGGGAATTACGCATGCCAATTTTTTCAATGGTGAAATCCCTTGTACACCTCCGCTTAGCATTGAACAGGTGGAAAATGATCTGGAGCTAGAGACCGGAAAAATTATTGTGAACACTTTCAAGTCTCGAAATATTGATCCTTTGCGGATTCCGGGTGTACTGGTTTATGGACATGGCCCCTTCTGCTGGGGAAAAGATGTGAGCAGTGCCTTCGATCATATTGTAGTAATTGAACAAGTTGCCCGGATGGCTTATCGCACTTTGGCATTAAGCAAGGTGAATCCCGTTGAAAAAGAATTTCTCGATCATCATTTTTTCAAATAAACGACAATAGCTTTTATATCTAAATATTTATGAGCAAATTAACCAATAACTTGTTTGTTTTTACATGCATGTCAGGAATGTTTTTATTATCAGTTTCATGTTCCGGATTAAAGAATAAGGAGAGTCAGAAAATGCTTTTCGAAAAAGAGATTAACGGGAAACAGGTGACACTTTTTACACTTGAGAACAGCAATGGCGTAAAAGTGACACTGACCAATTATGGGGGGAAAATTGTAAATATATGGGTGCCGGATCGAAATGGAAAAATATCTGATATCAGTTTGGGATTCAATACCATTGACGAATATCTGAAAGGTTCAAAGAGTTTTGGTGCTACTGTAGGCCGTTATGCCAACCGGATTGCAAGGGCAACTTTTACCCTTGATAGTGTTGCCTATCAACTTCCTGTTAATAACGGTCCGAATTGCATCCACGGAGGCCCCGATGGATTCTATTCGAAAGTGTTTGATGCCAAACCGATTGAAACCCCGGAAGGAAAAGGTGTTGAGATGCATTATTTGAGTCCGGATGGCGAAAACGGATTTCCCGGTTCACTTGACTTCTATGTTTCTTTTAAATTGACAGATAAAAACGAGCTCGTCATCAATTACAAAGCGACCACTGATAAGCCAACTGTTTTGAACGTAACGAACCATTCCTATTTTAACCTGAAAGGGGAGGGGAAGGGTGAAATCACCGGAATGGATGTTGTTGTGAATGGAGATAGTATTGCCGAAGTTGCAAATAGCGAAATGATACCAACCGGAATTTATCGCAATATCGTTGGTACTCCGATGGATTTTAAATCGCCGCGATTGGTTAGCAAAGATATTGATGCTGATTACGACCAGTTAAAATATGGTGGAGGTTACGACCATGCCTGGATTCTGAATAAAAGTGAAAAGGGGGAATTGTCCTTTGCTGCTAGCGCTTATGAACCCGAAAGCGGAAGGTTTATGGAGGTATTTACCACCGAACCATCGGTGCAATTCTTCACAGGTAATTCTTTAAATGGAAGTCAAGTTGGGAAAAGCGGTGTAGCATACGCAAAAAGAACTGGGTTCTGCTTCGAAACTCAGCATGTGCCTGATTCTCCTAATCAGCCTAATTTCCCAACAACCGTACTTCGTCCCGGTGAGACCTTTAATTCAACTACAATCTATAAATTTTCGGTCAAATAGTGAATTAAAAAAAGGTTAAAGGGTAAAGGTTTAAGAATGATATCCCAAAACTACTAATCCTTTAACCTTTTAACTTTATCCATTAATCTTGCTTCCTCAGCTTACCACCCCAAATATTTATCGTCGCTCCATAAGGATTCCGGATCGAGATGCGCTTTCTCAATATCCTTAAAATAACGGTAGTTTCCTACTTTTAATTCAATTGTTGATGCTTCATCGCAAACTATTAAGCCATTCGGATGGAGCTGAAGTGCAGAAATTGTCCACATATGATTCACCCCACCTTCTACAGCTTTGTGCAGTGCGCGTGATTTGTTGGATCCAGTCACAAGGATAAGAACTTCGCGCGAATCCATTACCGTTCCAACCCCAACAGTTAGTGCAAATTTTGGAACTTTGGTTACGTCGTTATCAAAAAAACGACTGTTAACCTGGATGGTATCCTGATTTAGCGCCTTATCTCTCGTACGTGAGGCGAGGCTTGAGCCTGGTTCATTAAAAGCTATATGACCATCAGCACCAATACCGCCCATAAAAAGGTCAATGCCACCGACAGCTTTGATTTTTGCTTCATAATCAGCACATTCAACCTTTAAGTCTTTGGCGTTCCCGTTAAGGATATTAACGTTTTCAGGAAGAATATCGATATGGCTGAAGAAATTATCCCACATAAAAGAATGGTAGCTCTGAGGATGATCTTTCGGGATTCCCACATATTCATCCATATTGAAAGTGACCACATTCTTAAATGAAACTTTTCCTTCCTTGTAAATCCGGATCAACTCTTTATAGGTTCCTAATGGCGTACTACCTGTTGGAAGTCCCAGCACAAAAGGATTTGCTGATGAGGTAGTCAATTCATTAATTCTTCGGGCAATGTAGACCGCAGACCACTTTGCTACGTTAACTGCCTCTGACTGAATAATTAGTCTCATATTTCTTTGATTGATTTTGAATCTACAAATTTGAGTATTTTTTTTAAATAATTGACCGAATATTTTTTTCAACAGTGATTGGACAGGGATTAACTCTAAATTAGAAACAATAATCATGTGACCTGTGGTTTATCCGGACAGGAGAGTTGACTATATTTATGAAATCTTTAATTTTTAATCCTGATCAATATGAATATCCTCACACGTATCATTATCAGTACAATATCAATCATGGTTGTTGGTTATGTCCTACCGGGAGTAGTAGTGTCGTCAGTATATACTGCATTTATAGTCGCTATTATTCTTGCGCTGCTCAATACAATTGTAAAACCGATTCTTATTATTCTGACATTACCGGTAACTATTGTAACACTTGGTTTGTTCCTGCTTGTTATTAACGGATTTATTGTACTAATTGCCAATAGTTTTATCGATGGTTTTTCTGTCTCCAGTTTGTTTATCGCCATCGTATTCAGTTTATTGGTATCGTTGATTAATGGGCTGTTGGGTATCAACAGTTTTAATGAGAAGAAAGGCTGATTTTGTGCATTTCTAAGGTTTCAATAATTATTTTTCGATTCGGTATTTTTTGACTTGGTATTGCTACTTTTGCGGCCAATCAACCATAAGTATGCAAATAGGTCATTTAGGCGAAATCGCGGGAATCTTAACCGCCATATGTTGGACTGCATCAGCGCTGACATTTTCATTGGCAACACGCAGGGCTGGCTCACTCGCGGTTAATATTACAAGGTTAGTTTTGGCGATGGGTATGTTTATGGTCTGGTCGAAAATTATGCGCGGCTACTGGACCCCTTCTGATGCTACGCCTGAAGCCTGGAAATGGCTGTCAATATCTGGTATAGTTGGTTTTGTCGCAGGTGATTACTGTCTTTTTAAATCGTATTCATACCAATCGGCAAAGTTGTCGATGTTAATAATGTCATTGGCACCACCTGTTGCGGCACTTGCTGGCGCACTGATTCTTCATGAACGACTTACATGGTTAAACGGTTTGGGAATGGTTTTAGTCCTTTCCGGAATAGCCATTGTTATTCTTAAGCGACCCGAATCTGAAACAAATAAATCAAGGTTTAATTATCCGGTAAAAGGTCTGTTGCTTGCATTTGGCGGAGCAGTAGGTCAGGGAGTTGGTGCTGTTTTCTCAAAACTGGGAATGGGAAATTACGATCCGTTTGCCTCATCTCAGATCAGGGTGATCACCGGGATTCTTGGATTTGTCCTTATCATCACATTGGCAAAAGAATGGCGTTCCATCGGATTCTCATTAAAAAACAATAAAGCAATAAAACCTCTTTTAATAGGCTCGTTCTTTGGGCCGTTTCTTGGCGTATCATTGAGCCTTTTGGCTTTTCAGCATACATCAGTTGGAATTGCCTCAACGCTAATTGCCACAGTTCCAGTGTTTATCTTAATCCCGTCGGTGATGATATTTCACGAAAAACTTAACTGGAAAGAGGTTGCAGGTGCATTTTTGGCGGTTGCCGGTATGGCAGTGTTTTTTCTTTAAATGCCTTTTTTCAGGTTTTATTCTCAAAATAAATGTAATTTTACGGGTTTTAAAGAAACGGGAGAAATTAATGCTCAAAATTGGCCAATATCTACTTGCTGGAATATTCGCTTTTTTGGCACGATTTTCGTACCTTTTTGAACCAATAAGTTTTTAATAGATTAACAGATTTACTATGGCAGGTACCGAACTTTTCGGAAATGAAGAACGAAAAGAAGTAATGGACGTGCTCGAAACAGGAATATTGTTTCGATATAATCATGATGCACAACGTAATGGCGTATGGAAAGCCAAAACATTTGAACAGGAATTCAGCTCCTATCTCGGAGCTAAACACACTCTTTTCTGCGCAAGCGGAACTGCAGCCGATTCGATATCACTGGCTTGTTGCGGTATTGGTTATGGTGATGAGGTGATTGTTCCTCCTTATACATTTATTGCACCAATTGAAGCAGTTCTTGTTGCCGGTGCAATTCCAGTGTTTGCTGAAATTGATGAAACATTGTGTCTTAGCCCCGAAGGGATCGAGAAGGCAATAACCCCACGCACAAAAGCCGTCCTGATTATACAGGTCTTCGGATCGATGGGACGGATGGATGAAATTCTGGCGGTTTGTAAAAAACACAATCTTATTCTGATTGAAGATGCTGCGCCAGCACTTGGAGGCAGTTACAAAGGTAAGATGCTTGGTAATTTTGGCGCGATGTCAGCTTTCTCATTCGATTTTTACAAGATTATCACTGCCGGCGAAGGTGGAGCAATAGCTACTAATGACGACGAACTATACGAAAAGGCACACAAATTTTCCGATCACGGTCACGACCATATTGGAAATGCGCGTGGAGCCGAGCAACATCCTATTCTCGGATACAACTTCCGTGGTTCCGAACTTGGAGCAGCGGTAGTTTTGGCGCAATTGCGTAAGTTGCCTTATATGATTGAAAAACAAAAGGCGCATCAGAAAGCCCTTAAACAGGTTTTGATGGAATTTCCCGAAATCAAAATGAGGCATGTTCCTGATGAAGATGGCGATTCAGCCACGTTCCTTTCGTTCTTCCTTCCCAATCCTGAAAAAGCAGTTAAAGCTTTCGATGAATTCCAGAAAGAAGGACTTAGCGCCTCCTATTGGTACCAGAATAATTTCCATTTTCACCGCCAATGGGGACACCTGAAAGAGATGAAATCGATTTACAATCTTCCGATCATGAAGATGAACAATGCGCCTGATTACCGAAATATGGAAGTTCCTCAATCGGATGCAATCATGCAGAAGTTGATGATGACCCAGATGATGGTGACATGGAGCGAAGAGGAGTTAAATACACTGGCTTCAAAAATGAGGTCAGCACTTAAAATTGCATTAAAATAAATACTGTATGTTCAGAAATTTAAAAGCAGTCGGACGGATTCTATATGGTCGGAACAGTTTTGACCAATTAGGTGACGTGCTCGGTGAATTGCGGACTGAAAAGGATTCATACGTCCTTTTTCTTCTTGACCCTTACTTTGAAGGGAAAGATTTTATCAAACGAATTCCACTACATACCCAGGATATACTGAAGATTATAGATATTACAGACGAACCCAAAACCAAAACCGTTGACGCAATAGTTGCCGAAGTTAAAAAGCTTCGCCATGGATTGCCCGTTTCGGTTGTTGGAATCGGCGGCGGAAGTATCATGGATTATGCCAAGGCCATTCGCCTGATGTTTACGAACGAAGGTTCATCTTCCCTTTATCAGGGACTTGATTTTATAAAAAATAAGGGCGTTCATTGCACGGTCATCCCTACAATTTCAGGAACCGGAGCCGAAGCATCGATGACGACTGTATTAAGTGGACCTGAGAAGAAACTTGGAATTAAAGGAAACTTCACAACAGCAGATCAGTTGGTGATGGATCCTGATTTAATCGCGTCAGTTCCTGAACCACATCGGTTTTATACGGCGATGGATTGTTACATCCATAATATTGAAGCTGCAAATGGTCACCGCAAGACGATCATGGGTGATTCTTTGGGAACAGAGTCGCTTCGTCTTTGCCGCGAAATATTTTTATGCGAGGATAGCCATACGCCCGAAAATGACGAGAAATTGATGGTTGCCTCCTATCTTGGCGGACTTTCATTGACTTATTCTGAGGTTGGTGCCTGTCATGCGATATCATATGGTTTGGCCACCGTTACTGGAATTCATCATGGAATTGGAAACTGTATCGTCTTTAATCAATTGGAAGAGTTTTATCCTGAAGGGGTAAAAGAATTCAAGGAGATGATGAAGAACAACAATATCGTTCTTCCAACAGGCGTGACTGCAACCTGTACTGCAGAAGAGATCGAAAAGATGATCGATGTAACGCTTACACTTGTATTCATGTGGGCGCATGTTTCCGGACCAGATTGGCAGAAAACAATTACCCGTGAGAAACTCCGCGGACTGCTAATGAAAATGTAATAACAATATCGATGAGGAAAATAATAAAAGTAGGAAATGTTGAATGTGGTGCAGATAAGCTGTTTTTGATTGCCGGGCCATGTGTGGTAGAAGATGAGAAAACGATGATGGATACTGCCGAGTTTTTGGCGGAACTATCTCAAAAGCTCCATCTTCCGCTGATTTTCAAATCTTCATTTCAGAAAGATAACCGAAGCTCTGCCGATTTTTATTCCGGTCCCGGGATAGACAAAGGTCTTGCGATGCTTCAAAAGATCAAAGAACAATTCAATTTCCCGATACTTACCGATATTCATTATCCCGATCAGATAGCTGCCGCAGCTGAGGTCGTTGATGTGATCCAGATTCCAGCCTACCTTGTGATGCAGACAACACTTGTTGTGGAAGCTGCAAAAACAGGAAAGGTGATCAATCTTAAACACGGACAGTTCCTTGCTCCTGAAAATATGATTAAGCCGGTTAAAAAAGTTGAACAGGTTGGCAATTACAATATCATGGTAACTGAAAGAGGTTATACTTTTGGTTACAACGACCTGATTGTTGATCCGCGCAGTTTTTATCATTTGAGAACAACTGGTTATCCGGTTATTTTTGATGTGACACACTCTATTCGCAAATACGGAATTCCGAGTTCAGATCCTGCAGGCGGTTCACGCGAATTTATCCCAACTTTGGCACGTGCCGGAGTTGCAGCCGGAATTGACGGATTGTTTATCGAAGTGCATCCTGATCCAACCCGCGCTTTATGCGATGCTGCGAGTCAGATGTGCATCGGAGATGTTACCGAGTTTCTAAAACCACTGATCGACATTCATAATGTTGAAGTAAAATACAGATCGCAAATTTAAACTACAAATTGATATGGAATTTTTTCTTGACTCGGCTAATCTGGCTGAAATTGAAGAAGCCCTGAAACTGGGGATCATTGATGGTGTTACTACTACGCCAACATTTATGCACAAAAACGGTATTACTGATATCGATGGCGCAATCATTAAATTGTCAAAAATGGTCCCGGTGCTGATGATTGAAGCGTTGGGTGAAACTTCCGAACAAATTGTTGCCGAAGCTCATCGTCTGCTTGACCTTGGTCTCGACAAGAAGAAAACGGTATTCAAAATCCCAGTCAATCTCGAAGGCGTGAAAGCGTGTAAAAAGCTTCATACAGAAGGTTTTTTGGTCAATTTGCACCTGGTTTACAACATTCAGCAAGCTTATATGGCATTAACTGCCGGAGCAAACTACGTTTGTGTACTGGTTGGCAGGATGCAGGATCAGGGGCATGACGCACTTGGCCTGGTCAAAGAAATTGTCGATGTAATTAAGGAGTACAAATACGATTGCAAGGTGATGTTCTCGTCAGTAAGGTATCCTGAACATGTGAAGGATGCACTGATGCTGGGAGCACATAATATTACACTTCCGTGGAGCATCATGAAAAAGCTGGCTGATAACCACCTCACAAAGTTGGGTACCGATCAGTTCTTTCAACATACACGACTGATGACGATTCAGGTGAAGAGCGTTATTTCAGATGCCAACCCTGTTGTCGACATTGATTGTAAAGTGATTGATGCATTGCTGAAGATGACCGACTCAGGAATGGGTGCAGTTTCGGTTGTGACGAAAACAGGCCAGCTTACAGGGATTTTCACCGATGGAGATCTGCGCCGTCAGATGCGTATATTGGGAGAACGTATCCATTCAGCTTCAGTAGGAGAGTGTATGACAGCAAACCCAATCTCAATTGAAGGTGATTCTTTCTTACAGAAGGCAGCTGATATTTTTAATGCCAATCAGGTAGATAATATCATTGTAACTGAAAACGGACTTCCCATTGGAATGCTGGATGTTCAGGATATGATTAAACTCGATTTAATTAATTAAAAATTAGAAATAAATATACAAAGGCGGGGCATTTATGTTCCGCCTTTGTATTTTCAATACCTTCGAGTGGTTAAAAACCCTCGAAGGGTGTTGAAAATTCTCGAAGGAAATTCTAAAAAACAATCTCCATGGATTTTAAATCGTTAGTGTTAGACCGCCAAAGCGACCGAAGTTACCTTGATCGCCCTGTTGAAAAGGAAAAACTTACTGAAATTCTGGAGTGTGCCAGATTATCTCCTTCAGCATGCAACTCACAGCCATGGCACATTATTGTGGTTGATAATCCCGAAATTAAAAACAAGATTGCGGATGCTACTTCCGAAAAGATATTGGGGATGAACCACTTCACAAAACAAGCGCCGGTTCATCTGGTGATTGTTGAAGAGCCTGCAAATCTTACTTCGAACTTTGGGAGCTGGATAAAACGAAAACAATTCCCATTGATAGATATTGGGGTTATTGCGGGACATATTTGTCTTGCAGCAGCTGCTGAAGGCTTGGGTAGTTGTATGGTTGGCTGGTTCGATGAAGGTAAAGTGAAAAAATTACTAGGCGTCCCCTCTTCAAAACGGGTACAACTCATTATTACACTCGGATACCCCGCACTGAAAACCCGGCCAAAAATCCGTAAACCAATTGATAAAATCGTTTCTTATAATGGGTATAGCAAACCAGAAATTGATGAGAATCTTTCGTTATAGACCGTTTAACGTTTAATCAATTCATCAATTACCTTTCCTGTAACAGATGAAGGAGGTGCAATCCCCAGAAAAGCGGCAATAGTTGGAACAATATCTGTGGCATTTGTCCGGCGCATTGTTGTCCCCTTTGTAATTCCGGCACCATACCATACCAACGGAACCTGGTTGTTATCTGTGTAATCGACCGGATTAAACTTATCGCGCGGCTGCCAGCCATCTTCGTACTTGATCAGCACATCGCCCGATCTTTTTATGTGATAATTGTTCTGGAAAGGTTCCAGTGGTCCACCAGGAAAGTTATCCGCTTCAATTTCATAAGCAGCCTTTGCATAGGCGATTCCTTCAAACTGATTTAGAAATGAAGCAACCGCACCTTGCATCTCCTGCAGATTTACCTTTTTCTTTTCAATCAGTTCACGGTTCAGGTAGATTTGCTGATTTGTAAACAATTCGATCCAGTTACCGTCGCCATATTTGATATTCAGGTACGATTTCAGCAAAGCCACCGCGCCATCCGGATTGAAAATCCCGGCAGTCATCCTGTATTTTTCTTTCAGATATTCTGCAGGATACGATATGCTGGTCAACCCGGTCAGATAAACGAGGATATTATCAGCCCCATAACCTGCCTCAATGTATTTTAAAAGTTCAGCGATGTCATTATCCAGCCGCAGATAGGTATCTTCCATCTCGACTGAAAACGGGCCAAAGGAATTTCGCTCATAATCCATTGAAGAGAATACAACTGTGAGAATATCGGGAACAAGATCATAACCAATTTGTTCCTTCGGAATCATCTGAATTGTAAAATCTTTTATGATCGTATTTCCCCATGGGGTAGTTTTCAATACCTTATAACTTCCGCCTGTTTCCTTTTTCAATTGTCTCATATTGAATGGAAAGGTGTTGTATTTCCCGAGGTATCCGGTTTCATTCAGCGAAGCATCCGAAATGCTTTCGGTGTAGGTGATCTGATCTTTAAAGGGAACCCAACTCATTCCAAAATAGGAATCTGCCATTTTTAATTCGTTGTAATCGAAAGCCCATTTTGGAAAAGTTTCGACATAATAGGAGCTTGAGATCATTTTGCCGGATGTCCTATCGAACCAATAAGCGCCATCACCCGCATGACCTGCAGCAAATACGGCGGAATTATCGTTTAAAGCTATGCTGAAAACCCTTGACTTCCCTTTTGTTATCAACTTTAGCTGATCGCCCAGCGTTGGTGTCATCAGGTTCTTTGCCGATCGCCCTCCCTCCTTAGAATCGGACCCGACCGTTATATAAAAATTGTCGTCAATCGCATTGACCTCTTTTTTTTTCAAACGATCGATCCATATATCATTAACAATTCCATGTCGCGAGGGATCGGTTCCAGTCGCCAGGGTTGCCATATTTACCGATTTGCGTTGCAGCAAATTGTCGTAATGATGGTTGGCACAAATAAATCCCCTTGAATAGAGTCTTTGGAAACCGCCTTCACCGAATTTCTCCCAGTAACGATCGATATAATCGGGGTTGAAATCTTCGATCACGATGCCAATGACCATGCGGGGCGTGTTGGCAGATATGGTTGTATGCCCTTGTGCAAATATTAAAAACGGAAGGCAGCATCCGGTGATAAGTGTCAGAAACTTTTTAAACATTATCTGAATATTTTGGCTAAAAAATTAATTAGTTATTTAAAGATGGGGGAGTTGAGTCGTTCAATTTACCAGTTTTTAAACGGATTTTGTGCAAGCCATGAATTGAAATAGCGAACATCACCCGTGACTTCCTGTCCAATCCAGGAGGGAACAGCAAAAGTTTCATCTTCCGAATTCAATTCAATTTCGGCCATAATCAACCCTTTGTTTTCTCCTTCAAATTCGTCAATCTCCCAGATTTTACCATCAATCAATACCTTCGTCCGGTACTTTTCAATGGCCGGTAAAGCACACATTTGGAGCATTTCTGTTGCTTCATCGACGGGAATGGTGTATTCAAACTCCTTGCGGCTAAACCCCTTCGATTTTCCTTTGATTGTCAGGAAACCTTCAGTGCCGGCTATCCTCACCCTGACTGTCCTTTCGCCATCAGCGACAAGATAACCCTGGGCGTAATGAATTCGAATGCCCAATGTGCGCCAATTATCATTGCTGAGCAGAAATTTACGCTCAATTTCCATTCCCATAGTAAACTGTTCTAAAAAGACTTAAAGTCGATTTCCAAAAAGCGGGTGACCTCTGTCTTCCATCTGTCCGCTACAAATGCCAGATGATTGGGATGATTATTGTATGTTTCATACGCCAATTTATTGGCAAAAACCATTGAGAAACCATAGGAATAATCGTTCTTTAAACTCACCTGGTTAAAAACCTGGAAGTTCTGAACAACTGGCAGATTGCTTAATATATGCTGACCGTCTTTGAGGAATTTTTCAGCCAAGGCGGACCCTTTTTCATGTTTCAGATCAAAGATAACCATGTGCTGAATCTCTCCGTCTTTAAGCGGAGCCGGTAACGTGCTTTTCATTGTATTTGAATTATTTGACATTAAAGGCACCGTTGCAAATGTGGCCAAAGTGCCGATACCTAAACGTGTAAAAAATTTCCTTCTTTCCATGCTATTTTTTAATTTGATAAAACTATTGAATTTTTCAATACAAAACGTTAATCAGCGAAATTCATTCAGCCGCTGTCGGTCCGAAATTCTTACTTTTGTATCAAAATGAATATGTAATGATGAATCCAGTCAAAGAGGTATGCGTTGAATCATTTCACGAAGCTGTAATGGCGGCGGCGGCGGGTGCTACCCGAATTGAGCTCTGTGAGAATCTGTCATGCGGCGGAACAACACCGTCGTATGGAACCATCAAAAAGACGATTGAAAAACTGCAAATCCCGGTGATGGTAATGATCCGGCCACGCGGAGGTGACTTTTGCTACACAACCGATGAGTTTGAGATCATGCGCGAGGATATTCGGATGTGCAACATGCTTGGAGCCGATGGTGTTGTCTTTGGCCTGTTAAAACGCGATAACAGGATCGATGCTGAAAGAGCCTCTGAATTGGTTGATCTGGCGCATTCAATGCCGGTCACTTTTCACAAGGCAATTGATGATTCCCGCGATCTGCTACAGTCGGTACTACAACTTAAAAATATAGGAATCAGCCGGATTCTCACATCTGGCGGACAGCCCACTGCTGTTGAAGGAGCCGAAATGCTCCTGAAAATGATCGAAATCGCGGGCGATCAGCTGAAGATTGTCGTTGCAGGGAAGGTTACGTTTGAAAATTTTGAGGAAATCAAACTTCTTATTCCATCGGAAGAATATCACGGACGAAGATTGGTGAAGTTTTGATCATTGCCTTCCCATTCTGATTCAGATTTTACGGTGACTCTGTTATCCGTTGTCTAAGTATCTATTTCGATTGTCAAAGTATCGTTTCTGCAGCGTGAAAGCTTAACCTCTTTGATGCGTTTATGATCTAATTTTTGATTCTCTCTTTTAATGAAAGATTGCGCAATGCCGGCGATTTCCAGGCAGCGACTGAAACGATCAGCAACGTCATTACCCCACCGAAAACAACGGAGGGGATAAGTCCCATAAAACGGGCAGCAACACCCGACTCGAAAGCCCCCAACTCGTTTGACGAACCGATAAAGATGCTGTTAACTGCAGCAACACGCCCCTTCATCTCATCAGAGGTAAATATCTGAAGAATGCTTGCCCTGACAATCACACTTACATTGTCGAAGACACCACTCATAAACAGGCAAAAAGCGGAAAGAATAAAGTTCGTTGAGAGCGCAAAAACAATGATGCTGACCCCAAATCCGAAGACACTGTAAAGCAACTGAGGACCGGAACGTGTCACAGGTGGCTTGAAGGTGAGGATGACCGACATTATTATCGCACCGATAGCGGGGCAGGCGCGTAAAAATCCAAGACCTTCGGGGCCAACTTTTAAAATATCGGACGCAAAAACGGGAAGCATCGCTACGGCCCCGCCAAAGAGAACGGCAAACATATCGAGTGTAAAAGCACTTAATAGTACCTTGTTATCAAATACATAGGTGATCCCTTCCTTAATCCGGTCGAAAATCCCTTCAGCAGCTCCGGCAATCTGAACCACTTTCCCCGGATTTTTAATAAACAATATGAGGATTGAGCACAGGAGGTAAAAAGCAAAAACAAGTGCGTAGGCAGGAATGATTCCGAAGAATCCGTAAACCAATCCACCAAGGGCGGGACCAGTGACAGCTGCAATATGCCAGGTTGTACTGCTCCAGGTCGCAGCAGCTGTGAGTTGTTCGCGACGAACGAGCTGACCAAGTAAAGCGGTGTTTGCAGGCATTAAGATACCCCGTACCAATCCTGTAATAAATATCGTAACAAAAATGGGGGCTATTCCGAACAGCTGTTGCATATTAAGCGACGGAATGCTGTAAAAGAATAACAGTGCCGAGCCGATCAGCAGGAGAAATGTTGTGTTAAAAATGATCTTTTTCCGATCCCAGATGTCAACATAGTGCCCTGCAAACAACGCAATGCTCACCTGGGGAATCACTTCCGTCAGGCCAATCATACCTAACGAGAGCACATCTTTCGTGATATTGTACAACTGCCAGCCGACAATCACCGATTGCATTAACGTTGCCGAGGTCATTAAAAAACGATAGATCAGGAAGAGTCTGAAATTCCGGTTATGGACGACTTCAAAAGCTTCACCTTTTAAATATTTCTTCATAGATACCTGGTGGCTTGTTTAGTCCACAATTTGATTAACAGAAAAGATTTCGATTAATCTGGTCAGTGTGATCTCTCTGAACGACTGAATCAGGTAATCAGCACCTGATAGTTCATCAATAATCTTAATGTCCGACTGAATAACAACGCAATACATTCCAGCGCTTTTTGCCGCTAAAAGTCCGTTTGGGGAATCCTCGAAAACAATGCATTTTTTCGGTGAAACACCTATCTTGTTAGCAGCAAGTAAATAAACATCTGGCGATGGTTTACTTTTTCCCGCTTCACTGGTTGTGACTATGACATCAAAGTAGGACGCAATGCCACATTTGGTCAAAAGGATATTTACGATTTCGGGGGAAGAAGAGGTTGCCACTGCCATTTTCAACCCTGCCGACTTAATTTGGTCGAGTAAACTAATCAATCCTTCATTGATCGGAACTGTTTCAAGCTGATTGAAATAATCACTTCGGAACAGTTCATCCCGTTCTATCAGTTCTTTGACCAATTCAGGCAATTTAAACCTCGACCGAAGATCAGTGTACATATAATCATTTGAAGCGCCCATATAGCTTCGGTGTACATCTTCTGTAACTTCAATTCCCAGTTTCGAGAAAAGTCTTTTCTCAATTGTGACATGTATCGGTTCGCTGTCGATTAAAACGCCATCCATATCAAAAATCACGGCTTCAGCTTTTCTCATAAATCAGATTAAATAAGAATTGTTCAAACGGGGCAGTTTAATAACCCCAAATTAGATCATTAGTTCTGAATTTTTACTTTAAATTTTATCTTTGCTTGTTAAAATTAAGAAATCGTTCATATTGAAATTGCACGTCTGATTGAGATCCTCAAAACTATATAGTTTTTTAACCGCGATACTGTTATTGGTTTGCGGACCATTTGTTTTTGCTTCAATCCCTGGAGCAAAAATCGTCGTGCGCACCAATATTAATTTCGAAGATGAGCACTTCAGGTCTCCATCAGCTGATTTCGATTCGAAAGATAGTTTAATGGCGGTTTATCAGGCAAATATCGATTATATAAAGCCGCGCTACAAGGGAATAAAACCACCAGATAATTTCATAGATACAATCCGTAAATCGACTGACACAAATACTGATATCCTTAAGAAGAACTCGCTGTCGGAGCTAAAAAGTAAAGGTGAGAATAATTTCATTACCAGAAATTTATTTTCTCTGATCATCAAAGACATCCAGCCGCTCAAAGGGCAAATGGCAGTCAATAGTTCACTTTACTTTGCCCCCTTTGCCGGGAAGAGAATCGAAAACATTCGCTTTTTGCAACTAGATGTTTTTGGGACTTCCTTGCAAGACACTATGCGACAAGCGACGGGGTGGTTTGAAAAGAGGGCGAATGCCGTTCACGTGAAAACGACAGAGAAGAAACTAAGGATGCAACTGCTGTTCAACTCCGGGGAGAAAGTAAATCCTCAATTAATGGCTGAAAACGAGAAAGTTATTCGTGATCTTCCTTATATGCAGGATGTCGCCATCGTTCTTTCTCCTGCAAGTGATGAAACTGATGCAGTTGATGTAACCGTGATTGTATTAGAAAAATTTGAATATGGGATTAGCGGTGATGTGAGTCCCAACTCTTCTGAATTTGAGGTGGTGGATCAGAATATGTTCGGACTCGGTCATCAGTTTTCGGCAAAGATGGTTTACAATCAACCCGAAGAACCCAATTGGGGTGGAAGTTTCAAGTACGAAATCAGCGATTTAGGGGGGACGTTTATTCGTACAGGACTGGAATATACCGATACTTATCGCAAATCCGGATGGAATGCCTATCTGGATAAGCGATTAATTGCCTCAAAAGTCGATTGGGCCGGGGGAGTTTCAATCGAAAGAGTCTTTTCTGACTATTACCTGACTCCATACGCTTATACCAGGCTCGATACTGCTGCGTCGTATTTAAATGCTGATATATGGTATGGACGGCAACTAATAAATCGCAACGAGTATTCTTCAATCGGAAACATAATTGTGGCAGGCCGGTACCTGCACCAGGACTATTATAACCATCTAACCAATAATTGGGAAAACAGCCTTTTCAGGAATCACGACTTTATTATAGGTTCATTGGGGATTAGTAAGCGCTATCTGTTTAAGAATAACCGAATTTATGGCTATGGCATTACTGAAGATATCCCATATGGCCGATATGCGGAGGTGGCGATGGGCTACGATATAGAAAGTGACCGGACGCGTCCCTATTTTCATTTTCGTTATTCGAAAGCCAATATTCTGAAGGGAGGAGCTTACTTTAAATGGCAGGTTGGTGTCGGAGGTTTTCTGAATAATTCACAGATCGGGCAGGGAGTTATTTCGCTTAGTACTAACTATTTTACGAATTTTGTTTACCTCAATTCACACCCCTATCGGTTTTTCATCAATCTGGAATTATTGAGCGGAATCAATCGCTTTCATGAAGAATATCTCGTAATTAACAGGCGTTTTGGTATCCGCGACTATTTTTCGCTCGAGACCAAAGGTACAAGCAGGCTCAAGTTAAATATCGAATCGGTTCGTTTTTGGGGGTGGAATTACCTGGGTTTCAGGTTTGCGAATTACTTTTTTGCCGATGCTGCTTTTCTTTCGGACAATTTACATCAGATCCTCAACGATAAATTTTACGGTGGTGTAGGATTTGGTATCCGGGTTCACAACGAATCGTTAATATTCAATGTCCTTGAACTGAGGCTAAGCTGGATTCCGATAGCACCCAAAAGCATCAATCCATTTATATTTAATGCGTTCGGGCAACCAAAAGCCAGGTTTGATGATTTCTTAGGTGGAAAACCACAGGAAATACCCTATCAGTAGCGGAAATCCAACTGTAAAAGGAGCGGTCAGGCATACAAAACGAACGGGTTCAATTATAATTCATTCTGCGCGTCTGAGCGTTTTAGCAAAACTCGCTTTTTTATTATTACCGCATCTTTATGGGACCCCCTGAACAATTCAAAGCATCTGAAGCTGCATGCCAGCGCTCCATTGAAAAGGTCTATTTTTTTTGCCGGCTTTAAGCCGACGCTCTTTAGTCCATCTTCAGAACTTGTAATGATCCACGCTTCAAAACCGGCGAACTTATTTTTCAGTGTATTTCCCACTGAGGAGTATAATTCGGTTATCGACTGCGGTTTCATCCTTTCGCCATACGGGGGATTTGTTATGATGATTCCATTCGCAAACGGGGGCTCCGAATTGATAAAATCCTGAACCTGAAGCTCTATAACTTTTGAAAGACTGGCATTTTTAACATTGGCTTTTGCCAGGGCAATGTCCATAGGTGAAATGTCGGAACCGTAAATTTTGCCCTCGAACTCTTTTTCATACTCACCGTTGTATATTTCTGCGAATAACTTCTCATTAAAATCGGGCCACTGCTCAAAACCAAACGATTTGCGGTACATTCCGGGAGGTATTCCCTTCGCGATCATAGCCGCTTCGATCAGCAATGTTCCAGAACCACACATTGGATCAAAGAAATCTTTTTCGCCGTGCCAACCGGTGAGAAGAATCATTCCGGCAGCAAGCACTTCATTAAGAGGAGCTTCTCCCTGTCCAATACGGTAGCCACGTTTGTGAAGTGAATCACCCGAGCTATCGAGCGACAGCGTGCAGTGATTATTCATCAGGTGCACATTAATCCGGATATCCGGATCATCTGAATTAACGGAAGGGCGCTTGCCAGTTGCTTCGCGAAACTGATCTGCAATTGCATCTTTTACTCTCAGTGATGCAAACATCGAATTGACAAACATTTCGGACTGTACAGTCGCATCAATCGCGAATGATTTTCCAAGCGCCAGGTAGTTCGTCCAGGGAATTTCTTTTGCATGATCGTAAAGTTCATCGCGATTTGTTACCTCAAATTCCGCAATGGGCTTTAGAATTTTTATGGCTGTACGAATATGGAAATTAGCTTTATACATCATCTCCTGATCGCCTATAAAGGAAACTGCACGTCTTTCGACTAAAACAGATTCCCCACCTAATGCCCTGATTTCATCTGCCAGGACATTTTCAAGCCCGGCTAATGTTTTGGCAACTAATTTGAACTTACTCACAGATACTCCCTTTTTTCTTAATTGATGATATGCAACTATGCAAGTTTTCAGTCAAAAAGTGATAGCTTAAAAACTTTATCAACATGCGACGACAAAAGTAGTTTATTCTATGGATTAAAACAGCTCTTTAAATTCCGCCTCCATTAAAAAAGTCGGCGTTCCTGTTCTTGTTTTGGACAACTCTTGAGTTTGGCGGTAAATCGCTGGTGACCCAAATATTTCCACCAATCACCGAATCGTGTCCAATTGTTACGCGTCCGAGAATTGTTGCGTTGGAATAGATGATTACATTGTTTTCAACGATGGGATGTCGCGGAATACCTTTTACGGGGTTCCCGTTTTCATCGAGTGGAAAACTTTTCGCCCCGAGGGTTACACCCTGAAAGAGCTTTACATTGTTCCCAATGATACTTGTAGAACCAATTACAACACCTGTTCCGTGATCGATTGTAAAATATTCACCAATAGAAGCTTCCGGATTAATGTCTATCCCTGTTTCTGAATGGGCCATTTCCGTGATTATTCTAGGAATAAGCGGAACGCCTAATACAAAAAGACAATGGGCAATCCGATAGCTTGATATCGCCCTGATGGCCGGATAGCAGAAAATTACTTCACCCACACTATTAGCCGCCGGATCACCAAGATAAGCCGCATTAACATCAGTAATGAGTATCCGTCTCAGTTCTGCGAGTCCGTTCACAAATTCAAAAGCTATCTTCTCTGCCTGAGCTCTTTTGCCGGGCAGATCTCGGGCGTCGTCTTCTTTATCACAAATAAAGCACAATCCGGAGAATATTTGTTCTGTTATTTGTTCGTAAACCTCATCAACAAGCACTCCCATGTAATAGGGGAGTGTTTCAGACTTCAGGTTGATTTCCCCAAAATAACCGGGGAAAACGATCTGGCGAATTTTTTCGACAGTTACCCTTAACTTTTCGGAAGAGGGCATCGATTCTCCTGTCCGGTGTTTATGGCACAGAATATCAAATGATTTTGCATCAACCAACGACCTGACAGCAGAATGCGTCCACTCTACCAATTCTTCTTTTTCCTTATTTATCATTCGGCAAATAATGGTGTGCTTAAATAACGTTCGCCTGTATCGCAAATAATTGTAACTATCAATTTCCCTTTGTTTTCAGGACGTTTGGCTAACTGAATGGCCGCAAATACATTTGCGCCAGCTGACATGCCACAGAAAATACCTTCTAAACTTGCCAGTTTTCGTGCAGTTTCGAATGAATCAGCGGCAGAAACCTGAATAATCTCGTCGTAGGATGCAGTGTTCAAAACTTTTGGTACAAAGCCAGGCCCAATTCCCTGAATCTTATGTGGTCCCGGAGCTCCGCCAGATAAAACCGGAGAATCATTTGGTTCCACGACTACTGAATAGAAGGATGGCTTTAAACCTTTTATTACTTCTGAAACTCCCGTGATTGTGCCTCCGGTTCCTGAACCTGCAACAAATATATCAACTTTCCCATCCGTATCTTCCCAAATCTCTTTTGCAGTTGTTTTACGGTGCATCTCGGGGTTTGCAGGATTATTAAACTGCATTGGAATAAAACTCCCGGGGATATTTTGTTGAAGTTCTTCAGCTTTGGCAATTGCCCCTTTCATTCCCTCTTTGCCAGGCGTAAGAATCACCTCACCTCCATAAGCGTGAACGATCATTCTCCGTTCTACACTGACGGTATCGGGCATTACAATTTTCAGCTTGTAGCCTTTTGCCGCGCATACAAATGCAAGGCCAACGCCGGTATTGCCGCTTGTAGGTTCGATAATTACGGTATCCTTGTTAATTAATCCGCTCTTTTCAGCGGCATCTATCATTGCAAATCCCAACCTGTCTTTCACCGATCCACCAGGGTTTTGAGATTCAAGCTTTACTACAACCTCACATTCGAGTCCTTCTGTTAAACGATTCAATCTTACAAGCGGGGTTTTCCCAATAAGGTCGACTATACTATCTGCAATTTTCATAATTTATCAAAATTGGTTATTTAAATCTATTCTGTTCAAAACATCTTATCAACCTAACTAACAATCAAGCCAGATTATAGTTTCAGCCCATGTTTCGAAAGCGCTATTAGGGCATTTTCTGTTCTTTTATCACCAAAACCGCTAATGATCTCATATTTAAAACCAAATGTAACAATTTCATTACAATACAGTTGAAATAGTTCTTTTCTTTTTTCGCCTCCATTTTCCCTTACCGGATCAGCAATCCAGGGTAAGTCCGTGTCACAAACCAAAAAAAGATCAATTTTTGATGACCTGATATGTTCCGGAATCCAGACAGGACACTTTCCGAATACCAGATCGAGCCATATTTTTGTAATAATCAACCAGGTATCAAAAATAATTATTCCATCACCGATTTTCAAATCATAAGCTGCTTCCTGTTCAACCTGATGTTGAGCAATCTGAATAACATCATCGTATTCATAAGGCCGGTTAAGATTTTCGACATATTGCCGGGCATATTCAGGTATCCAAACTGAATTTAGTTTTGCCGCCAGAGCTTGTGCCAATTCAGTTTTACCTGTTGACTCCGGACCGGTTACAACAATGCGATTTATTTTATTGTCTATTAACATGGCACTTTAATTGGCTCCTTTCTCCATTCATAAAAACCGATTCCGGCCATAACCGTGTAGACCAGAAATAGGAATACAGTTGGATAAAGGCCCCTGTATAGGTAAAGCCCGGATGAAACAAGATCAATAAAGATCCATATTAACCAATGCTCGATCTTTTTGCGGGCAAGCATCCAGGTAGCGATAATACTTAGCGACGTTGTGAAGGCATCACCAAAAGGAATCGGTGAATCAGTATATCTGCCCAATAAATAATACATTAATAATGTCAGGAACAGATTTAAAACAAATAGCTTTATCCAAAGACTTGATTTCGTATAGCTTACGTGAAGTTTTTCCGATACAGCGCCATTATCTCCTCCATGACGCCAGCTCCATAACCCGTATACGCTGATTATTAAATAGTAACCCTGAAGTCCCATCCCTGCATAGAATTTGGCATCGAAGAATACCCAGCAGTAAAGCAGCGAAGTGATGATGCCTGCCGTCCAGGTATGCAAACTTTGACGAATGGAGAGCCAAACGTAGATTAATCCGAAAAGAGTTCCGAAAAGTTCAACTTTGTTAGCAATTGCCCAATCAAGAAAAGAGTTCATATACAAATCATTAAAAGGACATCGCCAATCAAGGAAACACAAATATTTTATTTATTCAGATAACTGTTGAACACTTTTTGATTTGAAAGGACTTCGATGGCTTTTTCAACCTCCTTGTCATCTTCGATCATAATCAGGTAATAGGATCCGGTGTCGTATAAATCTCTGGCAACAAGTGCTTTGATTTGTCTGGCAATAATTGCGCCCGATACCTTCAAACTCTCTTCATCTTTCTTAATTCCCTCTTTTTCGCCGGCTTTGATCAATTCGTCCAGCACATTGTCTGTAACGCTAAAATTAGCTTTGAAATCTGCGATAGTTTTATACTTCGCTTTGAGCTGATCTCTGTTTTTATCGATGTACC
>Ga0209585_10000009_pt1 | contig 86104 bp, 60 predicted proteins | sample NGEPerone_FD_185491 | JGI IMG/M metagenome (GOLD analysis project Ga0209585, IMG submission 185491) | Arctic peat soil microbial communities from the Barrow Environmental Observatory site, Barrow, Alaska, USA - NGEE Permafrost154B-one... | ecosystem: Environmental > Terrestrial > Soil >... | reverse complement strand
TCACCACCACACCTCTTAAGTGCAGCAACATACAGTGGTTTGAAATCAGTTCCTGCAAACCGAATTCGGAGGGCCCTCCTCCATCATCATCATAGCATCAACTCCCAATACAGGAGCTGTTCGTGGCGCACAATCATCAGCGTACCTAACAATGAAGCTTTTCCCTTTTAACAAGGGTTGTATCTCCTCTGAAAACCACTCGTCCAAAACATAGTGCAGAAAGATGTTGCTCAAAATTGGGGAAACAATCCCACCCTGAGGCGTTCCTTCTGTCGGATAACTTAGTTGTCCATCCTCCAGTATTCCTGCCTTGAGCCATTTGTCTATCATCTTCCTTATCACGCCATCGTTCACCCTGCGTGCCAGAAAGTCCCGCAGCAACCCATGGTCTATGCTCCCGAAGTAGTTTGTTAAGTCTGCATCAATTATATAACGCATCCCTTTAAACGATACCTCTGTGAACATATAATCCAAGGCTTGGTGCGTGGAGCGTTTGCTGCGGAAACCATACGAAAAATTCTTAAAGTCTTCTTCGTAAATGGGTTCTAAAACACTGTGCACTGCCGCTTGCAGAACTTTGTCTTTTACCGTAGGTATACCTAGTGCCCGTTTCCCGCCTTTATTATCCTTGGGGATATACACCCGCCGGATACTCGGCGCACGGTAAGTCCCTGTTTTGAATTCGTTCAATAGAGCAGGTATGTGTTCTGATGCTCCTATCCCAAATTCATACCAGTTCTCTCCGTCTGTCCCGCTGGCGCTGTTCTTATTTAATTGCTGGTAGCAATTGGACAACAGCTCCTCTGTGACAAACTGGTTCAGACTGTGCAGCGCTTCCCCTTTTCGTTCCCTGGCTCGCTTTGCTATTTGTAACCTGTCCGTTGACATTCTTAAACCTGAATTTGATTCATTTAATGTTCCACGATTACAATTCCAATTTCAGGCACCTCCCTTCCCTAACCTGGGTTTCTTTGGATTAATTCCCCAGGAGTCAAACAGTACTATGAGGGTGCTAAGACTGCCTTGCCCGTCTCACTCTCTTCGGTTTCCCTCGATCATGATACCTCTCACTATCGCTCTTTTCTTTGCTCCGCAGATGGAGGCGATAGTTTCCATCAGGGATAGGATTTTCTGGTACGGTGAATCCTTGTTTACCGTGTTCTTTTGAGGAGACAATAGGCTCTCCCGTGTTCCCGTGCAACCACATCTGCCTTTGAAATACTTCCAAACCCCGGTCGAACCTCTGCCACTTGTCATTTATGCGGCTTTGGTGTTGCCCCATCACAATAAAATAATAAGGCTTCGACATCGAAATTACTTTCGAGGCTAACTCATATTCCTTCAGCAGTCGCTGTCTACGCTTCATGCAACCATTACTGGTTTACTATGCAAGACTCGCTTACGGCGGCTGACCTGCCTTACCGTACAGGTTTGTTTACCTGTCTGGTTGCTTAGAGATGTTTCATTTTCAATCCCCATCTCACGGACTTGCACGGCGCAATTATTGTTTAATCCTAAAACAAAAATAATACTCATCTGGCTTATGCTACTTTCGCTCAAGCTCAATTACAAACATAGGGACTGAATAATCTTTGTCATTTCCAAAGCGGATTTGTTGGTTTCCGGATGGTTTTTTTCCTCTTCCATTATTCAAATTTTTATTGGTGTCCTGTTTATTAAAGTTTGTAATGTTTATATAATAGGAAGGCGTATCACTTGCAGTATCACTTGCGGTATTCCTTGCAGTATCACTTGCAGTATTCCTTCCGGTATCACTTGCGGTATTCCTTCCGGTATCTCTTGCAGTATCAGTTGCAGTATCAAAACTGATACAGGTAACATGGCTGCCTACGTACATATTTGAAGTGGGGACATACCGGATATATCCCCACTCCTGAAGTTGTTTAATGCATCGGGCATAAGTATTCACCGAACCGATCCTTGATAACTGCATCATCTCATCGCGCACAATTGTAAAGGGATTCTGAAACCTGTTTAGGTTCCAAACCTGAAACAATGCCATATAAAGGCTGATGTGAAATGAAGTGATCCGCTGGTCATCTGACATTCGCATGAAAAAACCGTTCAGGTGCCTGATATAGTTCATCTTCGTTTGTCAATACTAAACTGATTTTTGGATTGGGTTGGTTCCAGCATTTTGCGTACGTCCTCAAAATCATAAAACAAAACCCCACCAATTTTTGAGAATGGCAATTGACCATTTACCCGAAGATTTTGCAGTGTTCCGGGTGAAATCCCCAATAACTTACGGATTTCGTAGGATTTAAGCCACTTTTTTGCTGGCTGGCCGTGGTGCTCCAGGAACATTTTTCTTAACTCACGGAATAATTCCACTTTGAATTCCCGGAGATCGTCTGTTGTAATAATTTCTGTTGGCATAATTTTTTAATTTAAAATGGTTCATTTTGATTATGCCAAATATGAAAATTTCCAAAATATATTTTACCCCAGTTGTACCCAAGTTGGGTGTTTTATATGGTTAAATATCAAATAGGTAGCTTAATACACTTCGATACAGAATAGTTCGTTTTGAATTATGAATGGATAAATAGTGGGATACTGATATTTCAAACGAGGTTGTTTTAAACTATTTGAAAGGAATAAATATTTTAAAAAAATAGAAAAAACCGATAATTTAGTCTTGGATTTTTTCAAATGTGTGATGGTAAAGGTAAACAGGCTTTTCCCATTCTATTTCAGATGACCATTACCACAAAACCTGAAAAAGCCTCTCTTCGCTTTGTAGGAAGCTTGTCTTATTAGACGAAAGTACGAAAAATACAACCGGATCCGGGAATAGAATGAGCGGTTGGGAGAGTAGTTGAACAAAGTGATATGAACAACCAGGAGAACAAACACCTTTCCGGCACAATTGATTTATAGGTGTCTGTAATCCATAGTTGTAATCACCTATCGCATAATTCTTCTGTGACTAATTTATAAATAGGGTCATCACTGGCTTTGAGAAAGATTGCAACAAAAGTTACCTTTTTAACGTTGAAAATAATTCAAACATGAATTTATCAAAGTTTGAATTTTTCCAAACCAAGCTTATCCCTGGTTGTTCCCAGGTTGGGAGTTTTATATAATTAAACAGGAAGAGGATATTCATTCTCTTCCCGTTTGTTTGTCAGTAACCCTTGTTGTTATTTTTGGTCATAATCATCCATACGCTGTATCAGGCGGATCTTAAGATTGTCTATATATTTTGTCCGGTCTTTTTTACGCATTCTAATTTCCACAAACGCATGATAGAGATCTCCTAACTCAATATGAAACAATTTTTCCAATACACCTGCAATAATCTTAATATCTGTTACTCCTTTATTGATTGCTCCTGTACTGTGAATCGCATAAATCATTTCAATCAAGGCAATTTTGCTATCAGTCCAGAATAGTCTCGAGTTGATCAGGTCTTTTCCAATTTCCAAAATCTCGCTGGCACTATATTTTGTGTCAAGTCTGCCAAGTTCTTTTTTCAGGTATATAGTTAATATATCATAGGCTTGTATGTATGCTACGGTATGATCGTGGATGGTAGAAAATTGTTCATCAATCATAAAATAAATATTGCCGAGAAAAAGCCTGATATCTACGTTGCTCCGTAAAAAGAAATGGTCATCAAGGTTCGTAGTATTGCATCGGTAATACTGGTAAAACTCCAGATTGTCATTGGTAAAAGAATGGATTTTATTTATTTCCGCGGTCAGAAATTTCCGCTGAACTTTGTTGCTGCTATTCGGACGCTTACTCTCAATCAGAAAGATCTCCGAATGATAAATTAACTTACTGAAAACCTTAGGCTTGATCTTTTTGAAGAATTTTATTTCATCCTGCTCATTTTTGAAACCATTTTGGAGAACGACTTCCCTTATTTCAGTCAGTGCAGATTTACAAAAAGCAACAGCTTTTTGAGAACTAACCAAAATATGATCAGTATCTGATTCTAATTCAGTTAAATTTTTCTCAAGATCTTCAATGATCTCTAAGCATTTTTCATTTGACATGGGTTAGATTTTAATAATTTGTTAAATATTAGGTCGCTTGCAATTATTGAATAAATATAAAAATTAATTTGCAAAATAATTCAAATTAAAAGTAAATAATTTTGCACAATGAAACTATTTCCACTCCATATACTAAAATTGGATTAATTACATATTTGGAGGTTTTTCGACTAGTAAATTAATAATACTACTTTATTCATATACAATTATATATACAAATGTCACAATGAAATATAGACATTATTTTTATCAAATGAAAAAGATGTGTATATCTCTTTTGGTATGATTAGTATGGACTAATACTAAACACATTTGCTGTTTTGTTTAGTTATTGTAACTTGCTCTTATGCGAAATACTGAGTGTATGTAGTAAAAAATAATCTTTCCGACTGGATGTCAGTACAGAACCAATGCGATGTCTCTGGTAAATTAGTATGAAATATAAACGCTTATCCAAATAATTTGTTGAATCTATCGATTACTGCACAATGCAATTAAAATTTGATCAATGAAAATTCATATGAATGAGACAAATTAGCGTTAAATTAACAGGTTGACATTTAAGTCGATCGATTTCAATCTAAATATGGTGTATTATTTGGTATGAGAAAAATTTGTCAAAAGTGCCAATTCTCATTCGATACGGACAAATTAAATAACCATTGAAGAAAATGAAGTGAAGAAGCAACCGGAGTAAATTATTATCCGATATTGGGAATGGTTATACCAATATCTTATATTTGGTATTTTCGTTTAACCTTATTGATAATATTTGCCCTTTTTATCTCAACTTGAAAGATCTGTGTATTGCAAAATAATTTACGGTAAATCCTTTACCTGTTATATTGGAATGAAAACATCCATCAATTTAGTAAATATGGAAATACAGCACATAAAAGCTTTTAAAAATAAATTTATGATTAGTTTCAGATTTTAAATTAACAAATTTTTCTTCCATATCTTCAATGATCTTAATAACATAGCATAGTTTTAATTTACTTTTAATTTATAGAAAGGAAATGCCATCCAAATTCCACTATTCAAAAAAGTGAAGTAGCTTCTAAAGTCTATTATACTCTCTATAATTGAATATTTGAACTTCAATTTCAAGAAAGTATTCTATAAAAAAGGCTATCTCTAACTCCGAGACAGCCTCCTCAAATTTTTCAAAATTCGGAAAACCAATGATTTGCTTTGACTTGTCTGATAATTATAACTTATATATTTTTAACAGATTAACCTTTTAAGTGATCGAAATAATCTGATCCTTAACATTGTCGGGTTCAAACACTTTTCGCCAGTCCTCACGGATAAATTCCTTCAAGCCGCGTTGCAATGCTTTATTTGCCGCGTCAGAGAAAACGGCTCCGGGAAGTTCATCGAACAGCACAGCCATCTGAATACGAAGATGCCCCAGCAAAAAATCACGTGCAGCTTCTTCAGGTACGCCTCTTTTTATCACCTCGTCGAGTCCCTGACGAATCACATAAACACAGGTTGAAGCCAATGTCTCGACCAGCGCGGGTTCAAGTAATCCCATCTGTTCGACCGTTATTTTATGAGCCCTCAATACTGGTCCATAAAAAGTACGTGCCAACTCCTCTCCTTTGGCATAATCAGTGTCGTTGCCTTTCATAATCGAACAAACAATCGACTGTTTGGCTGAAACTCCGCCAAAATGATCATGCATATCGGCTTCAATTGGTTCCCAGTTAAAAATGGACGGATGTGTTGGATGCGTAATAAAATACGCTACATCGTCCCGGTCGAAAAGTTTGCCAGCCAATGCTGCCGCCGGATCTAACGTAACGACCAACGCGCCGCTTTTCATCATCGGGATAAATGTTGCAGACACTTTTTCGAGTGCAACATCGGGTACTGCCAGAATCACCACATCTGCAAACGGAACGGTTTCAGTGGGCTGCGAAACAGTAACACCTTTTTCTGTCAACCTTTCGATACCAGCAGGACTAACTTCGAGATAAGTCATCTCATATTGAGCACTTTTCAAATTATGGGTAAGGCGCATTCCCATTTTTCCACCTGCGCCGACTAATGTTACTTTTGTCATATCGTAAGAATTTTAAATGTATTAAAATATGAAATTTGATTCTCTAATCTGCTATCATTGTCCATTTTCACAAATTGACTGAATTTCATTTGCAGTCAATGCGCGCTTATACAATCTCACTTCATCAATCGTACCTTTAAAGCAATCTACGAGCGATTTGTTCCGGTCATTTGAGTTTCCACCTATAAACAACGGATTCTGATCATGAAATAAAAGTGGTGAATTGCATTTACCCGATCTGACTAACAGGCCATTGACGTACAATTTGAATACCTGATTGTCAAAAGTCCCGGCCAAATGAATCCAGGTTTCAGTCTTCACCACATCGTCATCAGTTACGTTGATGTATCTTTTTCCATCTGGATCAACTGAAAACAATGGTTTATTTTTGAATATTGCCAGGCCGATGTATTCAGACCAGGTGGAGTCAATTTCACGCGAAACGATTGTATTCCAATAAGAAGATGTATCCTTTTTTACCCATGCCATCGCCGAAATTCCTTTCCGAAAACTATCCAGTATGGGCCGATAATTAACCTGAAGAACACTCTTCCCATCAAATTTCAGTCCCTTCCCAACTCTGCCGTCAACTGGAACAGCACCAAAATTTAGTGCTTCGAGGTTATTCCCCGATTGATCTTTGGCTATGGAGGTTTCATTCCCATCGAAAGACCACCATGCCACGAGATCGGGATCTTTCTTTATCTTTGAATTACAGCCAAATAAAAACAATAGGATCAGAAGTGTCAATAAAGTCTTCATAGCCATTGATTTAAAATTCAGACATTAAAATTCGTTGTCCGGTTGCTGCTGATTTGTAAGCTGCCCAGACCAATCGTACTGTTTCAAAATTATCATCGCCCGTATTTTCTGCATTTGAATTACCCAGAATATCCTGAAGAATATCGTTGTTACAGGCCACAATTGCCGGAGGTTCCGGATACAGACGATCGGTTTGCCATGGATACTTTTTCATTTCAACTGTTTCATAATTCGTTCCATGTGATGTTGTTACTGCAATATGAAAATCGGCATCGAGCCGGATACTTCCCTGGTCTCCTTCAACAATAAGTAAAGTTTGTGGGAAAATCTCCTTTTCGAGCGGTGAACTAAACGAAATCTCCTGAATACAAACCACGCCGTTTTTCATCCGGAGCATACTAGTAGCCACATCTTCACCTTTGATTCCGGGATTAACCTGTTGAATCTGGCAATAAATTGACTCGGCTTCACCAAACAGAAACCGAAGCACATCGAACTGATGAGATCCCTGATCGGTTAATGCAAATTTTTCGAGGGTTGCCAGAAAAGGTTGGGTTTCGAAAAGCGGAAAAGCTGTATTAAAAGCAGTACGACAACGAAATGGCTGACCGATCAAACCAGAATCAAGCAACTTCTTTATCCTTCGAAACTGTGGTTGCCAGCGGTAATTTTCGTGAACGAAATATTTCACCCCAGTTTGCTTCGTAACTTGCATCATCTTTTGGGCTGTTTCAAAATCAGGCGCCATCGGTTTTTGGCAGATCACATGTTTGCCATATTTAGCGGCAAGTGCAACAAATTCAAAATGCGTATCAACATCGGTGATGATATCGACAACATCAATCTCCGGGCGATTTTTCAATAGTAGTTCAGCATCATCGTAATAATGCTGAATATTAAACGCTTCTGCACGTTGCCTGGCTTTTGCCAAAGTGCGGTTATAAAGTGCGGTAATTTCAACGCCAGGCAATTCGAGCCATCCACCAATCTGGAACTGCGACCAGAAGCCACATCCAAAAACTGCAACTTTTATTTTCTTCATAATCTTAGGCTGTGAATATTGTTTTAAGGTATCTTATACTCCGATCTGCCCATTCCCATTCTTTTTCTATCGTGCTGGCCAGCAGAGATTCTGGTGGCGTCCAAAGTTCGAGAATTGCGGAATGACAACGACCCAACCGGTTCAGTTTACGGATAAGATCCGAAATATTCAGCATTCCGGAACCGGCAGGTGTCCCTTCAATGATCAACCCCATTTTATGCGATACACGTCTTATTGAAAAATCTTTGATATGCAGGTTTATCGTGTAGGGAATCAGAATTTCGGCCACTGTTTCAAATCCCTCGCCTGCTCCCATCGAATTCACAGAATCGAGACAAATACCGACCCACTTACTATTGATCGCCTGGATAATCTGTTCAAATTCACGTACTTTCAACCTATCATGATTTTCGATGGCCAACCGGATTTTCCGGGATTCGAGTTCAGGAAGCAGTTCATTGATATTCTGGATAATTGAAGCAATACCTGGTTCAAATCCTGCACCATCTATTACCATGCGTAAAATAGGCGAATGCAATATTTCGGCAGCTTTCAGACATTTTAGGGTGTGTTCAGTTGTCAGTCCACGCCCTCCCATTTCAATTGAAACTCCTTTTTTGAAAGCGTATGCATAGATGTTATCCAATTCAACATCTGTGAATTTTTCGATTGGAAGATTATCGGCGATCTGAACCAATTTCAAACCAAAAGCAACAGCACGGTCGACCAAATCCGTAGCCGACATTTGCCGCGCCGGCAACGAACCTGGTACCCCTATTGACCATGTATAAGTATATGAGCTAATTCCCAATTGCATTTTGAAAGCGCATTTTTAAGCATTACAATAATCTACAAACCCGGTGCTTTATACTTTTTCGAGGCATCGTCGAGTACCAGAATCCAGTCTGAGCTTTCTCCCGGTTCAGGAGAGATAAATTCTTTGGTTCCGGTGTTGGCAAATTTGCCAATAAGTTTGGCCGATCCATTTCGAGGATTATACCACCATGCATTCACATCTTTGCCTTTGATTACATCCATATGAACGCTGAATTTACGGCCAACGGGAACATAAACCATTGCATACGTACCATCCTGATCGCGCGTAGAAACAAATTTATAGGCTCCTTCACCAGGAACTGAAGTCGGAACATTGGAGGTTACAATGATCGAATTGTCAGGAACCCGGGCCAGGTACGGACGCGATTCCATCAGCTTTCTTCCATATACCATTTGTGCAGCACCTGGCTGATTGATCGCTTCGTACCAGGGCATCAATGGCCGGTTGATTGGTGAGTGGTCGGGTGAATACATTTGCCAAACCGAATGATGCCCGTAGGTGTGTCCGCATGCTCCGCTGAAAAGATCCCAGTAGAGTGGCCGGCGAACATCAGCAGCTACAGAATACCCATTTTTATCGGGATCGAAATTAATGGGGTGATCTTCATAAATCGGTTCTGCATCTATTACAGGTTTAGCAGGAATAAGATTGTAATCGTCGGCTGTTTGGTGATAGCGTTCGGTGTAGCTTAAACTGTGGCCGTTCTGTCGCATGTTAAAATCCAGCCAATCTTCGTTATGAAAACTTGATGATGAACCATTCCCACCTGTCGGATGAAAAGAGATCAGATGGTTTGCACCGTCTCCTTCACGCAGCCCCACTGCCATTTGGCGAATGATCTGCTTTTGCAAATCCGTTTCAACCGGTCGGTCACCACCCAGTATCCAGATAATATTCGGACTGTTTTTATAGCGGCTACCTAAATATTTTCCGTAGGATCTTGCATTTTCAGGAGTAAAAATTTCCGGACCTACACCCCATTTTTTGTTCCATTTATCACCCCACGTTGGAAGCAATCCAATGAAGATACCTTTTTCTACCGCTTTTTTGATCACCCAATCGACATGTGCAAAATACTTTTCATTCGGTTTAGTCGGATCATTATTGATCAGCGGTTTTTCACCTTCGGCATTTGGGGTATTCAAGCCGTCAAGTTCAGCAAGCACAACTGCCTGAATAACAGTAAAACCCTTCTCGCGGCGGTTCTCGAGGTATTTTTCGGTCTCTGGCTTACTCAAACGATGGAACAACTCCCAGCCTGTATCCGCCAAATAGAAAAACGGGGTTCCATCTTCAAAAACAAGGAACCGTTTGTTTTCAGAAATCTTTAATCTTCCATGTTTAAAGTCGACGGAAGGTCCCTTCCTTCCATTTTCCTGCGCATTCGAACTAAAAAAAACCGAAAGCAGAATAGCCATTGCTGAAATAAATTTTTTCATCTTAATATTTCTAAAATTTTATACAATCTTCATGCAAACCTTGAATAGACAATCAATCCAAGTCCGATCAAATAACAGATGAACATGAGGCTCAATAACAAATTGGTTCCTTTGGGTGCTCCTTTAAACTCTTTCCAGACAAAAATTCCCCAAATAGCCGCGACAACCGGAGCCGAATTACTTAATCCATAAGATATTGCCGGACTTGCGGCACCAACTGCCATAAAACTCACCGAGTTACCAAGGCACCAGATTGAACCTCCGAGCAAACCGAGTAAGTGGGTTTTTGAACTTCCCTTAAAATAGCCGGACATTTTTACGGGTACTCCCTGAACTGGTCGTGCCATAAATATTGGATTGAAAATCAATGTACAAACAAATGCACCCAACGAGAATAATACGACAGCGGTGTAGGAACTGATTTTACCGGCTTCAGCAGGCGAAAAATCCTGTGCCAGAGAGGACGCTACGAATCTGTAAAAGAAGGCGATACAAGCACCTGCAGCCACAGAAAGAAGAATTCCTTTGAGTGTTGGTTTCTGCTGTTGGGTTGCCAATTTTTTATACGACCGCATGCTAACAAGGATCGCAATTACAATAAAAGCAGTACCACTAAACAGGAAGACCGGGTTTCCTTCGGGTTTGCCTATGTAATTAATCAGGATTCCCATTGTCCAGCCGATGCCTCCTCCAATTGGAAAAGCGACTGACATTCCGGCAATTGAAATAGCGGCCACAAGTAACAAAGTACCCATATTCCAGACCACTCCTCCTAATGCGGCAGAAAGCAGATTCTGTGTGGAGGCCTGTGCCAGATCGGGCAGAAAGCTTCGTCCGTCGTTGCCATAACTACCAAATGTAAAAGCCATTAAAAGGGCAAAAAGCACAATTCCCAATGAGAAATCCCAATAAAAATGTTCGAACCGCCATGATTTTCCAATCAGATTTTGGGTGTTCTGCCATGAACCCCAACAGATCATTGCCAAAGCACAAAGGGAAACGGCCAACGCATAATTTTGTACGAGTACCATAGTTAAGGAATTAGTAAATGATTAATTTTTCTGACTTTAGTGGTTGTTTTAGTGTTATGTACTGTTATGCCAAATATAGGAATAATTTGGCATAATCAGCCCTCCTCGAAAAAAAAAATTGTTTTTTACAACGATTTTCTTGTAATCAGCAAATGTGGATTTTTCACTTTCCCGAGGATCTTGTTTTTGATCATATTGGCTGAAGTCTCTCCCATTTTGCGGAAATCTGTTGAAATTACGGAGATGCCTCCGGCAAGTATTTGCTTGAGCGGTGTTTCATCGTACGACAAAACGCCAATATCCTGGCCTAACTCCCAGTTTTTTCCCTGCGCTAATTTCAGGATATCAATCAGATCGTGCTCTGAAACAACAAACAGCACATCGCCCTTTTCAGGTAGCGCTTTTGAAATACTTTCATATACCTTGTGCTTGATTCCCGATTCGCGACAGAACTTATAAAAGCCCTTCTCCATACCATCCGGAATAAACTGAAAACTGTGATTGGTTATAAACTTCAGGTTCGTATATTTCTTCAATAACGGTTTTGCTTCCATCAATGTTTCATAAATATCTGTTTCAAAATCCTGATAAATAGCAGCATATCCGTCATTGAGCAACTCAATATCCTTATCAATGATCAATAACTTCGCGGCAGGAATCACTTTAACAATTTTTGAAACGTCTTCGTTAAAGTGAGGCATGATCACGTAATGCCCATATTTGTTGATATTGTTATTGATCAACTGTTCGAAAACTTTTAGATTATAATAATGGAAGAAAATATCGACCTGATAGTTAGGACCCAGACTATTTACAAATGAGCGATATAACTCTTCCTTATAACTGTTCATCACGTCAAAAAGGAGAAATATCTTCAATTTACTACGGATAGAAGTAGACGAGACATAAAATCCCTTCCCATGTCTTGGACTGATTATTCCCCTTGATTTCAATTCATTATAGGCAATGACCACGGTATCGCGCGATACATCGAAATTGTCGCAAATATCATTAATGGATGGCAATTTATCATCTAACAACAATCGTTTGGCACGAATATGTCGGATAATCTCGTTGACCAGTTGCTCGTACTTGGGAATACTCGACTCGCTGTCTATTTTAATTTTAAGGGCCATCAAATAATTATTATTGCGGTTACAAATATCCTAAAGTTTAAGAGAACCATCAATAAAACTGATTGAAAATGGGCTCAATGAAAGATTATTTCTCAAATTGAATTTTTTACCGGTCACATTATTCAGCCATAAAGGATTACTTACGGCTAATGCGAATGAATCAATACCAAGACTTTTTACATTCCAGTCGCCCTGACAACCCAAAATTTCAACTATCTGGTGCGAAGCAGTGAAATTCACGATTATTGCCCTGATATCCAAACCGTTTATAAGTACAATACTATCAACAAATAAGGGTTGGGAACTTTGAGATTTCATCACCTGAAATCCCTTATTTACCAGGATAAATTTAAAAATGTGGAAAAGCGGGAAAACCATTCCGGCGACAGAAGGATACTCAACCGGCCAGCGTGAACAGCTTTCACCCTGAAAAATTCCTCGTTCACCAACTGTTTCAAAATAGGTGCAACCATTTCCGCCTGCCTCCGAAAGGTATTTCAAACTTATGGCACTCCAGCCAGCTCCGAAAAGTGACATTAATCGGGCATCAACCTGATTTGGAACAGATTTTCCAGCGGATGGGTATTCAAAATTCTCCAGATTGGCATTAAACCTCCGTTGGATATTCACAGGCGAGACCCAGATTTCTTTTCCATTGGCAAATTGGGCAGCACTTTTGACTGTATATTCCTGTGATTTCAAATTTTCCACAAGCGTCTGATTATCATTCGCATGTTCCTGTGGATGTATTGAATAGGAAATAAAATCAGCACAATCAGAAGCTGGCCTGGTTCTGTTAAGTTGGGCAAAATTAGCATTTGTTCCGCAACCAATTTTTACTCCAGCCATCCTCGATCTGAGCAATGGCGTAATTGAATCAGTTAAAAAATCAGGTGTTGATTGAATAGTCTGATGAAACAGGATTACACATTCAATTTTGCAAGAAAAGCAAGATACCCATGCAATAAATTGATCTGCCTGCTCAACAGCCTTTTCGTCGACAAAAAGCGCAAACAGAACCGGGTAATTCAGTTGAATCGCTTCTTCAATTGCGACTGACCCTTTTACTTTCCAGTTCTCGTTAAAAAGGTAAAGATCAATTCTGTAATGATCAAAAGGCAGCGACTTTAAAATTGATATTTCATCTGGCGACATTTTTTGCGGTCGGGTCGATTGACCTATTCCGATCTTTGGTAATGGTTTTAATTGGTCAGGAAAAAGACCGATTTGATGGACCGATATTGATTCTAAACCTTCGAAATTTTCATGCGTTAATAATTTTATTTTTAAAGGTCGCATGGAATTCGCATGAAGTTTATCTTCATTCCGATTTGTGTTTATTGCAATCATGCTCATTTCAGCTGCAACTTTTAAAACAATCTTCTGCCTGATCTTTTCACCTTTTTTTACCGTCACGGGATATGGCAGGTTCAGCGGTGTGCAATAGGTTTTATAGGAAGCATCGGTCCAATTGCGATGATCTTCTGTCTCAAAAACATCTCCGGAAAAATCGACTGAACACTGGCATCCGTCAGCAGTCCATTCCATCGATTTTATGTCTTTGAAAGGTTGTGACGGGCTAATATTCACCGGGAAAGTGGTATTTTCCATATCTTTATCGCTGTGGGTGATAACACATTTTTTGCCTGCACACTCCTTAACAGGATGAAGAAGACAAAAGCCGATTCTGCATTTCTGAAATGTGCTTAAAGCCTCGCCTTCCATTTCAAAACTTACAGAATTATCAGCATCTCCCTTAATTGAATATGTCGCAATAAAATCAATATCTGCCAATCGATAATGGCACTTGTATTCAATTTGAAATGAATTCTCCTGAATGTCAATTTCTTCATCTGTTATTTCTGGTTCAGCAGTTAGCCAGGCTTTACCACGAACGGCAGCATAAATCATCCTTACAATCTCAATTTCGCCGATTGAAACGGTACGTAACGAGCCACTCTCATAAATCATGGTCAATTTGCCTGCACGGAGGCAGATTTGCTTTGGCAATTTTGCCGAACTGCCATAACAAACGGTTTCTAAAGAAAGATGTTTTGCAAATTCAAAAACAGGATCCATCTCAGTTTCAGTTGTTTTTTATAGTCATTAACGAAATTAAGGAATAAATGCAAGAAATCTAATACATCAAAGTCCAATTTAAAAAGAATAAATTAATAAGAAGTGGCTCCAGAAAACAAGCAACAGCTATACAAATAACCGGAGCTTAAGAGTTTTTATAATTTGTATTCGATTTTATATTCAAACTTAATTTTTTGGTATTCAAAGATAACAAAATTGCTCCATGAGCAGGAAGAATCAGCTCAAACCCTTTTTTTGTTCCGGTCAGTTCGGTATTTGTCCAAAGGTTTCGTACAGTTACATTTCCCGAAATCCCGGCCAAATCTAACGGAAGTAAAATGGTTTGCGGTATATCGGTGATATTCATTACTGCCATATATTTAACAGGAGTTTCTTTGTCATCGGCTGTCCAGATGCTAATACCATTTTCAAAACTAATCTCCTTGTTATTTTTCGAATTCTGGTTAACCCGAATTACTTCTTGATTGGTAATCAATGAGGTGGTAAATTCATCGTTATCCGGCAGGTTGCCACCAAACATCAGTGGGGAGCGGAAGATCGACCAGAGTGTCATCAGGAAATACTGTTCATCTTTGGTAAAATTGGTGTTGCGTGGCTTTCCATCTTTCAATTCGGTGCGGATATTAAGTCTTCCCAACGGTAACATATCTGCATCTGGCCAGTGTCCTTCGGTAACGAGTGGAGCCCAATCGCGGCACAATTCAAGCTGACGTTTTAGTGCCGACCATTTGTCCCAGAAGTCACCCGAAATGCGCCATAAATTTGCATTTTCGCGAAGGTGCTTTGGGTTTCCGATGAAAGCTGGTCCGGGCGAAAGACTTAAAACAATCGGGCGGCCGCATTTGACAATGGCTTTGGTTACAGCTTCAATTTCATCAGCATGGTAGGGGTAAACAATGTCATCAACCTTGATGTAGTCGACACCCCAATCTGCATATAATTTGAAAAGCGAATCGTAGTATTCCTGTGACCCTTCTTTTGTCATATTTACACCAGTAAGTCCACCATACCAGATGCAGGTATCTGCTAAATTAGCAACTTCGGCAGCTTTGGCCGAAGAATTTTTAATCGGCGTATTTCCGGCAATTGCCTGACGTGGAATTCCACGCATGATATGCAATCCAAATTTAAGTCCTTTGGAATGGATATAGTCTCCAAGTGGTTTCAACCCTTTCCCGCCTTCAGATGATGGATGAAGTTTGACCGATGGTATCAGTCGGCCATATTCATCGATGTACTGATGCGGACGCCGGTTTGAGAATTTTTCAGCCGATGTCTGATCATCGCAGTACCATAAAAAATCGACAACAATGTATTCCCAGCCGAAGGGTTTTAGCTTTTCGGCCATATAGTCAGCATTGTCCTTAACCTCGGCTTCGGTTACATTTCCGCCAAAACAATTATAGCTGTTCCAGCCCATTGGCGGTTTTTGAGCCACCTGATATTCAAATTTAACGGTAGTATCTTTGGTCGTTTTTACCGGCGATATTGAGCACGACTGGAAAAAGGAACCTGCTAATAGGGCAATAATTCCGATGATGAGATTTTTGATCATAACTGATTTATAGTATTTATTTGAATTATTTTTTTGACACAATGAGATTATCTGATCTGAAAAGTTCCCAGTTCGACAAAACCATCTGGATCAACTAAAGATGCGTTGATACCGGTTTGAATTAGCGTGATATTTGATTCCGATTGTTCGATTAATTTGAATTTCAGACGATAAATTCCTTTTTGAGCATCTGCAGGAATTTTAAGCATGTATTTTTCTACCTTGCTGATTCCCGGCAGCCATTCTTTATTTCCGGAATTGACAGGAGGAAGGTCGAATGAATTTTGGGAATTTTCTGAATCAAACCGAAAGACCAATCCATAATCGGAATATGCCGGAGCTACTCCTTTGTTAATCCATTCGATAGCGATCTCGTTTTCGCTTTGTTTTATAATTGAAGGGAAAATGGCGCTTACCGGAAAATACCAATATCCGCAACGGTTTGCAAGTTCGTTGGTTAAATCAGGATTATCGGCCAGCCATTCTTCGGCATACCCGTGATAGCCAATGTAAGTCGCATGCATCGTTTCGATGGCTTTACGCATTACTTCGGCACCCGAATAACCATATTTGGCGATCTTTTCGACTCCGTTTTTACCCAGCCAGTTACCATCTTTTTTTACCATTCCATAATGCTGAAGTTCAAAAATGATCGGTTTTTTGAGGTACAAAGGATCATAAAACTGTGGATGACTTACCGACCATGTTTTTAGATTATTTTGCAGGTACCAATCAACCAGGGGGCTATCGTCACGAAGCGAAATTCCATTCGAGGTAGCATATTGGTAAAGTGTTTTCACGTCAGCATCCTGCTTACCATAATAAAGCAAGTCGTCGGTACAAACCAATTGGCTTTTTTTGTAGTTTTTCAGGAAGATATCGATGTTGGCTTTTACTTGGTCTACAGTGGGGGGCACTTTGGTTGAAAAATGTGTATGGCCTTCGCCCCATTCGCCAATGCTGCCAATATCGATGTAACTTACCCATGGTTGTCCATCGTATCGGGTTGCAAAAGCTTTGTGAAACTGACCTAACTTTTGGAGATAAACAGGGTCGCTCCATTCGGGAGTCCACGATTTAATTCCATCATTTTCGGCTACAGTTCCCTTTGCACCGGCTTTATGCACCCATATCGGTGTAGCATATTGAACACCATTCAGTTCCTGACCAACAGATCCAGGATAAGTTCCGGTTTCTTTGCTGGTTATGCGGAAGGATATTTGATAGCCCAGCGGAACATATTTTGCCACTACTTCATCGATGCGATGCCAGTCGTAAATGCCTTCCTTCGGCTCCAGATAGCTCCATCCCAGGCGTAAGTAAAGATGATCCATTCCGGGGAACGCGAGAAATAATTTCTCGTCCTTGATTTTATATCTTTCCACACTATTATCGAGCAAATGGTGGTACCACCCTTTATGTGGGTTTTTCAACACACGTGTGGTGTCCCACAGAACTTTGAAATCGACCGTTTGCATGCTTGGTTTTGGGGGAGAACAGGCGATAAAAAATCCACAGAGGAAGAGCCAGTACAGATTTTTCATTTCAGTTTTATTTATGTTTGTCTAATTATTTTACTACTATTTAGTTAAGGGTTCAAAAACAAGTGCCAACAGCAAGCGAGGTGTTCCTCCTCCTCCAATTGTATTAGCACTATTATTATCCACTATATGAAGATTCAGATGAATTTAAAAAATGCAAGACTTGTTCTTTACGATATTTAGAACAAGTCTTGCAAACTACAAAATATTTCGAAATTTTAAGCTTTAATAACCCGGATTTTGTATCAAAACCTTATTGCTCCGATCAATTTCTTCTTTGGGAATTGGAACAAAGCGATATTTTTCGGGAAACATAATTACCTGACGATTCGAGATACTGTAGGTCTTAACGCCACTATCGGATTTTCGGATTTCAATTCCGCGAATAGGCTTATTATCCATCGTAATGGTTGCAATGTCCCAACGGCGAAGGTCGTGATAACGTTGGTTTTCCATAAATAATTCAACCTTCCGTTCATTGCGATATCTTTCCTTAAGTGCGGATCCCGCATCAGCAATTGCAGGCATCGTTGATCTGGCACGAACCATATTGATGTACTTTCTTGCTTCAGCATCATTTCCTAATTCAATTTGTGTTTCTGCGTAATTGAGATACAACTCAGCTAACCGGAAAATGATATTGTGCTGAGGCGATCCCTTTTTAGTATCATAATCACCGGGGACAACATCTTCTTTCAAAAATTTCTTTACAAAATAACCAGTGATGCTATAGTTCCAGCCACCTACTGCTGCTTCGTTGGAATCGATTCCTCCAGGTAAGAATGTTTCAATTTTATGACCTTTCCACTGTGAGCCATCGAATAAAATACTTTGAGCAAAACGGGGATCCCTGTTTTCCCAAAATTTATCAAGTTTGTATCCTGAAGTAGGATCAGAAACTTTCTTCCCATCAAGGGTTTCGTATGATTCAACCATATCCTGGGTAGGGCAAAGACTACACCATCCGCCATTTGAAGGAGAATTTAAATAGGTGTCGAGACCTCCGGACATTCCTCCCGGTATATCTGCATTAGCACTCCAGTATGAACGGACACAGATTTCCTCCGAATTATAGGGGGTAGTAAAAAGTTTGCCATAATCTGCGAAAAGTTGATGACCATTGGCTTCGGCAAAATCGATTGCTGCCTTTCCGGCTGTCGCAGCTTTTTCCCATTTCGTGCGATCGTTGCTTTTATTAAACAAGGGACTTGCAGCAAAAAGCAAGGTCTTCGCTTTTAGCGCATGAACAGCAGCTGTGGTGACCCTACCCTTGTAGGAATCGTCACACGTTTGTAAAGAACCTGGTAATTTGGGATCCTTAAGTATCTCATCCAACTCACTAACAATAAATGCAACTACTTCATCAGAAGTATTACGGGGAATGACCTCGTACTTATCAAGCGATGGCACTGTTTTCACTATCGGAACGCCTCCCCAATACCTCAACAGATCGAAATAAAGATAAGCACGGATAAAACGTACTTCATCGGTGTACCTGCCAACTAAAAGCGGGTCAACATTCTTAGCCAAAGCAATGTTATCCATAAATAAATTGCAGTTTTTGACTGACGCATAAAGACTGCTCCATTTCCATTGGTAACAACCTAAATTTGAAGGATCTAATGAGCCATTGTGATTAATGACCCATGTACCCCAGAAATCAAATTTTGCATAATTTTCGTCTGAAAGCGGAGAAGTGAAGTTCTCCATAGGAAGAGAAAACCACCAACCTACGGCTCCAAATGTATAGAATCCTTTATAGCAACCATTCACGTATATTTCCAAAGTTTTTGCATCTGTAAACACATTGGCTTCCGTAAATTTATCAACCGGCTTTATATCTAAAAGATCTTTGCTACATCCCACTGCCAGGAAAAGTGAAATTAGCAGAAGCGGAATTATATTTTTAATTTTCATTTTAAAAGTATTAAATGGTTAGAAATTAAAAGCTAACATTCACCCCAAAATTAAGGATGCGTTGCTGGGGATAATAATATCCGCGTGACTCTGCCAATTCCGGGTCGAAATACTTTAATTTATTGTATATCAAGAATAAGTTGGAACCACTAAAATAAAATCTCAGACTTTGGATCGAAAGTTTGCTGGTTATTGACTTTGGAATGTTGTACCCAAGTTCCATAGAACTTAACCTAAGGTAACCGGCTGGTAAAACAAAGAAGTCGTTGTTATTTGTGCTGCCAAAAGTATTTGGATTGGCTTTTGGCCAACGTGCATCCGGAGTGGCTTCTGTCCAATAGTTGGTGTAATAGTCTTTCAAAAAGTTACCCCTTATGCCAATGTCTGCAGTATAAAGATAGCGGTATACTTTTTCTGCTCCCTGAAATACCATGCTTAAATCGAATCCTTTGTAACTTCCTTTGAAATTGAATCCATACATGATACGTGGAACATCCAGACTTTTATCCATTCTAACCCGGTCATCGCCATCGATCTTTCCATCGCTATTGTAATCAACTACTTTAATATCACCGGCTTTTGCACCTCCATACTTTGGAAGATTGACATTTGCAATATCAGCCGGAGCGTATAAACCGTCAGTTTGGTAATACAGCTCTGCACCAAAGGGTTTACCTGTTCTTTTTTGCCACTCAAGCACATTAGGCGTTTCGTCTATATCAATTACCTTATTATTGTTGTACGAATAATTTCCCGAGATGCTGTAATTGAAATCTCCAATTTTTTTGTTGTGGGTTAGCAATATTTCGAAGCCCTGATTCCGCATCATTCCCAGGTTTTCTTCAGGTAAACTCAGTCCCACATAATCAGGAATTGAAGCATTACGTGGAATAAGAATATTCTTTCTGCTATTTCGGTATAAGTCGAATTCAAGCTCTATCAAACGATCCCATAAACCTGCATCGATACCCACATTTTTGTTTTCAGCAACTTCCCATGTAATGTTTGGATTTGCATTTACACCCGGATAAAAAGCTGCTAAGAGATTGTTTGCTCCACCCATAAATACCTGTGCATCGCTATAGTTATATGCTGTAAGGTATTGATATTCTGCAACACGGTCGTTACCTAACTGACCCCATGATGCACGAAGTTTTAGATTATTGATAAATGGAGCGCTGTTTTTCAGGAAGCTTTCTTCAGAAATACGCCATGAAGCTGAAACGCCCGGGAAATTTCCGAATCGTTTTCCTGCCGGAAAAATTGGTGAACCATCGCGACGGAAGGTTGCGTCAAGATAATATTTACCCGAATAGTTATAGCTCAACCGCGAAAAGTAATTCTGACGGTTCATATTATATGCCGAACCGTTGGCTACCTGTCCAAGTTGAGACCCCATAAAAAGCTGGGCATCTACATTCGTGCTGATCAAATCGTTACGGTAGCCTGAAATCCATTTCGATTCGTATTTATTTTGTTCATATGCCACAAATACATTGATGTCATGATTTCCAAATTTATGTACATAATTAATTTTAGTATTGAAAGTTTGGGAAGTATTCCAGTCCGCTCTTTCAGTCAGACTAATTTGTGCCAGCCGTTTCGCAATTGAAGGAGGATAGTTCCCATTGGCATCTTTCCTTCCGTAAACTGTCCATGGGTACTGCTGCCGTCTGCTGTTCCATTGTGCCTGATCAATTGAATACCAGCCATCAACAGACAAGCCTTCAAGCCATGGCAATTTGATATCGTAAGTTACCATGCTTCTGTACGAATTCGATTTATCTTTTGTTGTACCACCAGCATCGCTTACCATCATCACCGGATTCCATCCGTCTTCTTTACCTTCCCAAGGTAATCCGTTCGAAAAATATGCCGGGAAACGTGGATTAATTGCCTGAGCCATCCACCAGATATCGCGCATATCGGTATTTGGTTTTGTTTTATCATCGAAGCGGCCACTTAGATTGATGCCCAATTTAATAGATTTGCTTAATTGCCAATCGAGATTTGCACGATAGTTACTTTGTTTAAAAGCATCGGCTCCGTTTTTAAATACACTTTGCTGATCGAGATAGCCCGCCGAAGCAAAATATTTCAACTCATCCGAGCCACCGCGAATAGAAGCTGTATGCCTTTGAATGGGAGCATAGTTGCGGACAACAGTGCTCCACCAGTCGGTATTTGCAAAATAATTATCAGGATCGTTGCCTGCTTTAAGCTTTTCGAGATCGGCATCCGACATTTGTTTATCAGACTCACTGTTAGCCACATAGTAAGCGTTTATATACTTATTATATTCGTACGCATTCGCCATTTGGGGTTTTAAAGTTGGTTGCCCAAGGCCCAGGTTGTATCCGTATTCGATTTTAGGTTTGCCTTTTGTTCCGCGTTTAGTAGTAACGATAATTACACCATTTGCAGCTTTTGATCCGTAAATGGCTGCCGAAGCATCTTTTAATACCGAAAGACTTTCAATATCATTTGGGTCAAGCCGGTCGATGGTGCCTACATCAATACCATCAACAATAATCAGAGGGTTGTTATTTCCTAGGGTACCCAAACCACGAATCAATATTTTACTACCATCCTCACCTGGTTGACCGGAATAATTAACAGTAACAATTCCAGGAATTTTTCCTCCAAGAGAACTGGAAAGGTTCGGAGCCGGGCTCATTTTCATATCTTTTCCATCAACTTTAGATATAGCTCCGGTAAGGGTTTCCTTTTTGCGGGTTCCATAACCGATCGCTACTACTTCTTCCAAACCAATGGTCTCTTCTGCCATCACAAGGTTAATTGTCGTTTTGTTGCCAATAGGTACCTCCTGGGCCTTCATGCCTACGAACGAAAACTGCAAAATCGCATTTTCGGGAATATTTGTCAGTGTGAAATTTCCACTATTATCCGTTATTACGCCTGTTGTAGTTCCCTTTACCACCACAGTAACACCAGGAAGGGAGGCACCTGTAAGATCGGTTACTTTACCTGAAATGACTTTTTGTTGTTGAGACACCGATTTTAACTCACTTAGTGAACTAATCGCAATATACCTGTCGACTATTTTGTAACCTAATCCTGTGTCCTTCAATAAATCATCCAGAATATCAGTAACAGTAGCATCTTTAAAATCAGCATTTACTTTCTTATCAAGCAGGGTTTGATTATATTTTACGACAACATAATATCCGCTTTCCTTTTCCAAACGCTCAATAATTTCTCGAAATGAGGCGTTCTCCATCGAAAGATTGATCTTAACGGTTTGTCCATACGAATTAGCGAACGCATGAAAGCTCAAAACGAACACCAATACAGCAGCAATTTTCATAATTCTTAAGATTTTCCTAATATCCCGAAACAAGAGAATATTAGCTTCGTTTTTTTTCATAAATTTGAAATGTTTTTGGTGAAAAATTAATCCTTTAACCGAGGGTTTTATTTATCATGTACATACCGGTCAATTAATTTTCCGGTAGAGGTCATCAGTCTGAAAATATGTCCAGTATTTTCGGACTGATTTTTCTTTAATCAGGGCGATTTGTTCTTCATTATTTACAAGTTTAGTTATTATTTTAGTATCCTATAATTCTCAATACCAGTATATCAGGGTTGGTTTATCATTGGCTGTAATGATTTTAAATTTTAGCGATGAGGTTAATTGGAGCACAACCAATATTTGGTCGATTGGTTTGTTTTTCATAATTGTTCCAAAATAGGCTTCTTCGCCTAATACCGGATTTTTAATGACGATCTTTACATTGTACCATCGCTCAATCTTTCTGGCGATATCTTTCAGCTTTTCATTTCTAAAGGTGATCAATCCCTCTTTCCATGAGGTATATATTTCGGTATTGACATCACTGACAATAACATTCGGGTCGAGAGAATCGAAGTGGGCATTTTGACCAGGTTTAAGCAAAAGAAGTTCCTGATCGCCCTTGTCCATTACCCCAAGACTTCCTTCAATTAAAGTCGTATTCACCAAATTCTCATCAGTATAGGCTTCGATATTGAACGATGTTCCATGAACCTTAAAATTAAGCAAGAAGGTTTGAACAACAAAAGGATGTGCCTGATCTTTAGCAACATCAAAATACGCTTCACCATTAAGGCTTACGAAACGCTCTCCGCGTGAAAAATTTCCATTGTATGTTAGATTGCTGCCCGAGTTCAGCATCACCTTTGTCCCGTCCGGCAACTCAACATTGGTCATCTGTCCCAAAGGGGCAACAATAGAAGTACATTTTTGATAAACCAGTTTTTCTTTATCTATACCCAATCCTATGTACTGCAATGTTAAACCGGTTCCAAAAACAATTAAAAGTATTGCAGCGTATTTGGCAATTTGTAAATACGTTTTAAAGAGCTTTTGCTTTCTAAAACGGGGAACAAATAAAAGCCTCCATGCATGAGACTCATTTTCATTTCCTTTCGCAGTTAAAGCCCAAACTTTTTTGTAGTCGATAAACTCTTTTCTGTTTTCAGGTGCAGCTTCGATCCATTTAAAAATTTCAGCAACCTCTGTTTCCGAAGTTTCGCTACGTAAATATTTATTGACAATTTGATAATCCATGATTAGTTGTATTCAATAATAGGTACACCCAAACAGGAAATAACCCTATATGGATTTTGAAAAAAAACCAAAAAAATAAAAGATAAGCAGGCAAGCGTCTATAAATCAGATATTATTCAGAATAAGCTGAACCAAAATTGCGGGTAAATATTCAGTTAGTTTAACCTTTAAGCTTTTTAACGCCCGTGTCATATTTGCTTCGACAGATTTAATTGAAATGTCGAGATCTTCCGCTATTTCACTATTCTTTTTACCCTCAAACCGGCTCAACATAAAAACAAGCCGGCACTTTTCGGGTAAATCGCTGATCGACTGATTGATTATTTTTTCAAGTTCATTAAGCTCCAACTGATCAAAATCAAATGAATTAAGAATTTCACGATTTAATTCTCCTTCTTTCATCTGAAGTTGTTGATCGTGATATTTACTAATGACTTTTTGATGCCTGATAGAATTTAAGCAATTGGTTTTTGCAGAAGTATATAAAAATGAATTGATTCCATTGATTGATTCAATTTTTCCCCGGTTAAGCCATAATTTTACAAATGCATCCTGTGCCAGACTCTTTGCTACGTCTTTATCGCCAATGAATTGCTGACAAAAGCCAACAATCCGATTGTATTCAGCCTTAAATACCTTTTCAAAAGCAGAATCATTGCCTTCCTTAAAAAGTTGAAGAAAGTAATCGTCATATTGAATAGGTGAAGCTCCCATTTTTACCTTATCATTAGTTGGGAACAAATATGATGATTTAATGAACAGAAATAAAAACTTATTTGGCGGAAATTCATCAAGAAGTTGGATTGTTCAGATTCTGATTTATTCTAATATTTCGCGAAGCAAAATAGAGGACATAGCTATAGGTAGCGATAGTTATTACAAAGGAATATTTCAACCCAAGCCAATCGGCAAGTTTTCCTTGCAACACAGGAAGTATTGCTGCTCCAAGGAAACCCATGGTTAATAAGCCGGAAGCAAGTGCCGTGTTCTTGCCCAACCCTTCTATTGAAATGGCATACAACGTTGGAAAGAAGATTGAAATAAACAAACCCAGCATAGTGATAGAAACCACTGCAATAATTCCGTTAGCCGTTATCATGATCAGTAACAAAACCATTGCGGCAATCACACAAAACACGAGAGTTAGTGCCGGATTTATCCTTTTCTGAACAAACGCCACTATAAGTCGCCCAAACGCAAACGTGGCAAAATAAATTGTGTAGAGAATGTATGATTGATGTGAACTCAATTCTGCTATTGAATTATCTTCGAGGTAGTTACGGTAAAGACCGAAGATTCCTGACTCGGCTCCAAGTGCAATAAATATGGCAATAAATCCCTGGATGAGCTTTTTATTGTGCCAGACTGATTCCGCAGGAAACGATTTAACTAACTGATTATCTTTCTGTGTTTCAAAATTAATTTTTCCATCTTTCAGAATAATTGTAAGAATCCCTGTAACAACTAAAATGATGGCTATTGCTAAAAACAAGCCATTCATATAGGGAATTTTATCAGAGATCTTTACAACAGAAACAGGAAGAATTATCAAAATTATCAGAGGAGCAATGATTTGTGCTATGGCACCTAAGGCGTTTCCTAGATTTAGCCGGCTTGAGCTTCCGGCACGATCGCCAAGACCAGACAATAAGGGGTTTCCTGCAACCAATTCAAAATTAAAACCTGTACCAATTATAAAAAACGCCACAAGCACCACAGCATAATTGTCTGATTGCAAGCCTGGAATTAACAATGCCGTTCCAATTGCAAAAAGGAACATGGCGATGGTAAGGCAATTTTTAAACCCTATCTTTTTTGAAAGCAATCCAATTAAAATTGAGAATATAACAAAAGGAATATTCTTGGCAAACATGGTGTACATCTGCTGTTGGTAAGTCAGTTGAAAATGCTCTTTGAATTCAGGCATAAAAGCGCCTTCAAAGCACATGGCCATGCCACAAAAGAAATAGATAAAATACACCGCGTACAAGAGCCTGTATGTTGCTAGATTTTTAGTCATACCGGGGTTAGTCTTGAAGAAATTATAAGCTAAATATTATCCTCGAATCCTGAATTCACTGATCAATTCAGTTTCCATGATTCTCCATTCCTGTACGATGCGATCATAAAACGGATAGTTATCACAGTTTTCAATCATGTTGTTTTCGCTGAGATATTTGAGGCATTTTATAACTCCTTCCTCATAGCTGATAGTATAGCGAAAACCCAGGTCACGTTTGGCCTTCGAATTATCGAAAATATTGTTGTGCATAAAATTTTCGCGGCACCATTCGGCTTCAACAGGTGCCAGTTTTGCCAGTAAAAGTGAAGGAATGTATACAAAGTCTGGTTCCGGGGCACTCATCAATCGGGCAATGGTTCGCCAGATATGGTTGTGTGTCATCCATTCATCACCTGTTGCATTGTAAGCCTGCCCAAACGCAACTTTATTAAAAGCCGCACCGACAAAAGCACGAGCAGTATCGTCGCGGTAGGAAGCAACCCAAATGGAAGTTCCGTCACCATGCATAATGATGGGCTTGCCTTTCCGAATCCGGTCAAGATGGTAGGTTTGTCCTCCAAAACTGTGGACTCCTGGACTCCAGGATTCGTTGTAAGTGGCAGCAGGACGAATTACTGTAAGCTGAAAATCCCCCTGATGATGAGCTTCCCAAAACAATTTTTCGCATTCCACTTTTTTCCATCCATATTGGAAACTTGGTAACGCACCAATTTCAGTTTCCTCATTTAAGTGATAACATGACGGAGTTTTTGGATACACATCTACCGTACTGCAAAAGATAAACTGTTCGGTACGACCTTTAAAAAGGGCGATGTCTTTGGCGGCATCTTCCGGTTCAAAGCAAATCATATCAATCACACAATCATAACTGCCACCTTCAAAAATTTGGTTTTCATACTGTGGCAAATCCTTGCGGTCACCGAGGATCACTTTGACTTCAGGCAACAGCCATTCAGGACGCTTCTGATCATAGTTAAACAAGGTGATAACATGACCATTCCCTTGCATCATATGGGTGATCGGAGTACTGATATTACCCGTGCCACCAATGATTAATAGCTTCATATGCTAAATATTATATTAATATTTCTGACTTATTTATAAATCCAATACCAATTCTGGAATATCAATTGTTATTTGAGGTCAATTTGTATTAATTGCCAGTCTATATTTAAGGGACACATAACACTGCATAACAGTAAAAGTAGTATTTTTCATCATATCTCTATTCATTTGTATTTAATCTAAAAAAATATTTCCTGGGACTTGGAAGTTGATTGCTGCGTTGTCTAATACCAGCACCCAATCTGCTGCGCGACCCTGTGAAGGAGCTGTAAAACATCGAATTTGTGTCTTTTCAAAAAGTCCAATGAATGAAGAGATACCGGATCTTGGATCGAACCACCATGCGTTTGATTGATTCCAAGGAATCCATTCACCATTAAGTTCTACATCGCCACCTGATGAAAGATAGCAAAACAGGTAACTATTTCCACGCGTACACCGGATATGCTCCTCTCCTACCTTGGGCGAGTTTAAAATACTTTGATCAGGAATCCTTTCAAAATAAGGCCGCGATAAAATCAGGTTTTGAAGATGAATCAATTGTGAAGCTCCTTTCAGTGTCAATGCTTCCTTCCATGTATAGCGTACAAAACCGATTGGTTCGCGACCATCATCATAAAATTGCCATACCGGATGTGTTCCATAAGTATGACCGCAAGCTCCGGCAAAAACGGCCCAGTAGGCGGCTTGACGAACATCGTAATCGTTGAAAAGTCCATTGAGATCGTGTTTCCAGTTTACGGCATGTTCCTCGTACCTGGGTTCCGAATCGAGGCAGGGCATAACCGGTTGGCGTAAATAATCGTAGGATATCATCAAATAATTCGGATAGTTACGCATGGAATGTCCCGACTGGCAAATGTTAAAATCAAGCCACTCCGCATCATGAAACCACATACTTGAACTGGCATCACCCAGTGGATGAAAAGTCATCAAATGATTTTGATCTTCCGATTTGATACCTTTTCCCAAAGCATCCCAAATTTCAAAGTTTTTGCCTCCACCCGACCGATCGCCACCATTCATCCAGATGATATTTGGATTGTTGCAAAACCGCTTTCCCAGCCATTTTCCGTATTCAAAAGCGTTGAACTCGTTGAAAATTTCAGGACCAATTCCAAAAACCCGGTCAATTTTATCGCCCCAGGTTGGCACCAATGCCAGATACATTTCATGTGATTCGGCCAATTTCAATACCTGTTCCACGAAATCAAAATACTCCGGATTAGGTTTTTCCGAATTCATCTCAATCAGTGGTAATTGTCTATAGACATTAGGAATTCGCAGACCGTCCATTTCAGAAATCAATACAGCCTGAATCACATTAAATCCCTGGTCTTTACGGGTATCGAGATAAAATTCAATCTCTTCGAGTGTAAGCCTGTGAAATAATTCCCAGGCCGTATCCGCCAAATAGAAAAAGGGAGTTCCATCTTCATTCTGCAGAAATCGTCGATTATCAGATATTTTCAGTTTCATGATTTTCTTTACTTTGTTTTTTCCTTAACTGGATCTTCATTGTCGCGGATGATAGCCTTTGCACCAATTTCATTCCTCACGGAAATTCCATTGTAACCATTGTTCCCGGTAATGATGGCATGTTTGACTCCCGGTTTCAGCCAGATGCTTTCGGGACGCCGTTTTTCGCCACCATAAGTCCATTGCTTCACTTCATCGGTTTGAGTTCCGTCAAAAGTACAATCCTGAACCTGAAGTTTTCCGTCTTCGGCAATGATTGACCAGCTTGGATTGGTTTTATCTTTTGAAACATTGTTACTTGAAAAATAACAATTTTGGAAAGAAACATTGGAATTCCCCAATACCTGAACATTTTGTTTAACTGGCCCCCAAAATCCGCAATTGGTAAATCGCACACTTCCCTCGCACCCTTTTTCGACAATAATTTGAGTGCTGCGACCTGCCAGATGAGAATTAAACTGCCCGTTGGTAATTAGCAATCCCTGTGACTGGATAGCTTCGACCACGATACTGCTTTCTGTGGCATCCGCGGCAATTCCCGAGAACTGACCATTGCAAGAACCACTCCAATTACCATTTTCAGTATAAATAAAGTGATATCCAATTTTAGCCGGAAAAACAAAAGTGTTGGTCATATATTCCCAGTCACTTCGACCAAGAATGAAGGCTTCGCAGTTTGCCTGCATATATTTGAACACCTTCCAGAAATCGCCATTTGTAACCTTACTTCCCCAAAAATGACAGTGAAACTGAACATTTTCAATTCGACCAATATCACCTACACTTTCCACAAAGATTCCTCGACGAAGAACACATCCAAATACGCTATTGATGCGGTGTCGGCCATTTTCGTAAGGCCCTGCATGAATTCCATTGTAACTATTAATCAATGTGACATTTTCGACTGTGCAATCAAAAACCGTTGAATCGGGCGAATTGCCGCCGATGTGAAAAGTCCACGGATAGGGATGAATATCGTCGACCGTCTGTTCAGGATAATAAACTGTAATTCCTGAAATAGCCGAAGAATTACGCATTTCAAATAAGGCCGGAGCTTTTTCATTGTCGCGGCCACCGGTTGCCAGAATGATGGTTCCGTTCAACGGCTCCCAGGATCGTGGCGCAATGTTTTCACCTTTCAGCGAAACGCCATGCAAAAGCAGACTGCCTTTGATCAGAAAATTCCCGGCCGGTACCGAAACCATTCCTCCATCAACCGATGCTGCATCGATGGCTTTCTGAAAGGCGGCAGTATTATCTGTGGTTTCGTCAGCAATAGCGCCAAAATTCAGGACCGAAAATGAATTGGCTGCCCTATCCTGCGCAAATAGCTCAGAAAGTAAGCAATTGGTCAAGATGAACATTCCTAAAAATAATGATAGTCGTTTCATATGAGGAATTATGAGTTATTTAAGTTTAAATTCAGCTTTTACATAGCTATTTGGACTGCTTAGCCAAACTTCAGGTTTCATATTCTGATGTTTTTTATCGGTCGATAACAGCATGACCTGAACCGATTTTCCTTCCCGTTTCTCATCAAACAGAATGTAAAAAATCAGGTTTAAATCTACCACACTAATATGTTCCCAAATTACGTATAGGTTTAATAAATAATTTATTACAACACCGAAAACCAATGCTATTGAATAAGTTTGAACAATATACGTCGCTTTTCAATTTTAAAAGATCATTAATCTCTTTTTATCCAAACCATTACTTCGCCTCCTGTTTGTCCCGCATCGGCAATGGGAACCAGTTTAAGATCGATGGGTTTCCCCTTATAAAATGCCGTGGTTAAATACAACTGCGATCCTATCCAGCCTTCAGACAGTAACGTTTTTGAAAGGGGTACAAGTTTTGCCGCACCCATTGTTATTTTATCCACTTCTTTAATATCAGGATTTAAAGCCTGATCGAAAGCCAATATTTGAGGACCGATTTTTATGGCCTCATAATCCGGATAGCTCTTGCCTCCATCTAAAATCTGTACATTTAAATCGAAGGATACTTGAATCCTTGAGCCCTTTTCCCATTCTTGTTTAATGGCTAAATATTCTCCTGCAGTTCCACTGTACTTTTTCCCATTTATGGTTGCTATAAAATTTTTGCTCCATGAAGGAACACGCAATTTGATTTGGAACTTGCTTTTGACGGCGGGATTTAAGATAATTGTTGCTTTCCCTTCTTCGGGAAAATTAGAATTAATGGTAAATTCAATATTTTCCTCTTTCCCTTCTTCTGAAATAATTTTCCCTGTAAATTTTCCGGCTGTGTAAATATTGATATTCAGTCCATTTTCGGTATTTTTAGTATAAACCAGTTCTGGTATGGCAGCTATTCCCCTGGGAACGCTTGCCAGGCAGCAATTTCCGTAGATATTGCAACGGTATGGTTTTTCCCCTTGCAAGGCTGTATAATAACTCACACATCCTGTCTCCGGATTTTCGGCAGCTAATAAATGATTGAAAATAGATTTTTCAATTTCATCCATGTATTTGGCTTCACCTGTCAGATTATAAAGTGCCTGGTTAAACTGAAGCCAGGTAGTAGTTACACAACCTTCGCCCATATGGCTGTCGTTTTCAGCGGGAAGAACAAAATCAGACTGGAAACATTCTCCTTCACTTGCAGTTCCGGTTATGTATAACTTGTACTTCGAAATATCGTTCCAGGCATTTTGAACTGCTTCGAGCAATTTTTTATCGCCTGTTAATTGGTACAATTTCACCATTCCGGTGAAGTTCGACATCATTTCGTATGCTTTGGCATCAGCAGTTTTATCAACCTTTCCGATTGTTGTGAGGGTAGAAATTATTTTAGGGCCATTATCATACTCATACGCTTTAATAATATAGTTACAGAAATCAAGGTATTTTTTATCGCCCGTGTAGCGGTACAACTCTGTCATGGGTTCTAACACACTGGTTGATGCCATTCCCATATGAGGCGATGATAAAATAATATTTTTTTGCCCTTTCCCCTCTCCAAAAGTTTTGCAAAGCAAATCACCCATTTTTATCGAAGCTTCCAGAGCCGGTTTATTCCCGGTTGCCCAATAATAACTTAGCAATCCCAACAGGTTATACTTGTGTGCCCACACATCCCAATCATTCCAATAATTTGCAGGCAAATAAGTTCCCAGGTAACCATCTGTATTTTGGCAACCAATCAGTATATCAGCGATCCTGTCCATCTGGGCCTTTAGCCGGGAGTCGTGTGTGGTAAGCCAGACCCTGCTTGCCGCATGGAGGTATTTCCCAACATATTCGCCTATCCATGTTTGATTCCCAGGTCGATTGTAATAGCATTCAAGAATACCTGTCTCATCAATCTTAAGCAAGCGTTGAATCAGGTTTTCCTGCATCCGTTCTCCCAAATAACCTTCAAGCTGGAGGTCTTCTAAATTAAATGGGGCCGCTTTTCCCTGAATGGCCTTCTTTACTATTGGAAACGCCATGTGTTCGTCTTTATGGGAGATTAAAGCATACGAAAACAAAGTACTATAGGTCAAGGTATCAAGTGATGGAACAGAAAAAGTATAGTCAATCCGATAAGTATCCGGCTTCTTTAACATCACATTCATAAAAAAAGTAGAATCCGCTTTTTTACCAATTGAAATCTCTTTGGAATCTTCAAATACAACTGATTGACTTTTAGGCTCATATATTTTCACTTTCAGGGAACCCGAAATTTTGTCAAATGGCATTTTGAAATGGAATTGCAGGGTTTTGGAAAACGAAGAGTTTGGTGTTTTAAATTCCACCGGTTTGTCTGTTACCTGCAGTATAACAATGTCGGATAGACGAACTTTACCAATCGAATGAGGACTACCATACATTCCGCCATTTCCGGCATTATCAGTTACCCTTACAGCAATAGTATTCATGCTGTCCCATTTTACAATATCCAAAGGAACCAGATAAGTCCTGTCAGCATCCCAATTGGAATTTTCCCCTATCTTTTTTCCATTCAGGTAAGTTACATCTCCATCATCTATTTTACCTAAGGAAACACGGATGGTTTGTAACAGCTGGCTGCTATTTTTTAACGACGAAGGAATGATTACATTGGTCCGATACCAGCCAATCCCATCGTAATTGGCTAAACCCTGGTACTCCCAGAAGGTATCAACCTTCATGCTTTTCCAATTTTGGTCGTTGAAGTCGGGATTTGAATATATGGCGCTATCTCTTTTTGAAATTTCCATTCCCGAGGTAATAACATGGTTCCAGAACCGCTCTTTTTTGTTTGGCAAGATGTTGATAAAAAGCATACAATCAGAGCTATAAAGATTTCACTTTTCATACATTAGTAATTTTCATATAAAAATATATTGCACACTTAATCTTTCCATTCTAACTTTAATTCAACCTTCTCGTACAATTTTTGGTTGCACAGCCAAACTTCAGGTTTCATTTCTTTCAGATTATTATCGGTTGATAAAAGCATAATCTGAACCAACTTTCCTTCCATATTTTCGGAAACCGGAATATAAAATGTCAGGTTTTTATCTACCACACTAAAATGTTCCCAATTGTTGTATGGAAAAGATGGCGCCCGATCATTGGCTGCAATGATTTTACCATCAACCAACATACATGCAAAAACACTTCCTTCGGAGCAATTGGCCGGAACGGTAACTGTCAGGTTTGCCGCTTTGCCAATGCCGCTGAGCTTTCCTTCATATTTCCAGCAAAGTTTTGCAGTATTTGGCTTCACTATGCCAAACAGGTTGGAGGCTTTCCATCGATCACGATTAACCGCTTTCTGATTCAAAAAACCTTCAATTTCGGCAACATCCGAAGGTGATTTGCCTAATCGCAGGTATCTGAACGGTTTGTTTTGACCGAAATCAATGTACATTTCACCATTCATTACCTGAAATTTTACCGGATTCCAAGTTGACAAATCGGTTGAGTATTCTACCGTTCCAGGATTAAAATTTACTGGAATTCCTTTAAAAACAAGATGATCCAAAGTTCTTGATTCACCAAGATCGAGTCGGAAAGAACCATTGTTCTGGCGAAGTTTGGTATATTCATAAAGTCTGACTTTAAAACCAGTTGTCAGGTCTCCATCAAAGGCATACTTATCCCAAACTCCAATTCCGGAAAACAAAGTATCCTTAAAAAAAGCATCACGACAATCCTGCACAGGTACAAATTTTGTTGAGCCTGAACGCTTCAATTCACGTACTTCCAATGCATTGTTATCAACTGCAAAATTGCAGGCTTCCATGTACTTTTCGGTATTTCCGGGCAAAGCGCTCAATTGAAGATTGCCTATTTTCTTCAGGAAAGCTATATCTTTCTTTTGTCCTGGAAAGGTAAAATCGCTTGGTTTTCCGCTCAGGATGGAAGAAACATCTTTACCATTCAAACTTGCTTTTTTATATTTTCCCTGAAAGTCAGAAAGCGAAAAACTGACTTTTTCTCCAGGTGAACCCAATAAATTTACCAGAACCGGTTTATCTGGAATATTCTTAATCACCTGATAAACTGAGCCTTTCAGTACAAATTCAGGATTCGGCCGCGTCGAAAGCTTGATTAAACTGGTTCGGAAAGGCAAAACGGTAACCACTACTTCCGAGCCTGATTTGAAAGTACCCAGAAATTTCTCCACAGGATGATATTGTAAAACCTCCACATTGCCAGTGCTTTTCAAACCGATCGATTCGTCGAGTTTAATGGTCACATGAAGTGGTTGCCAGGAAAGATTTCGTAAAGTAATCAGGCGGGTTTCATCGTCGCCACGCGAAACAGCGTATTTTCCATATTTATTCTCCGGCAAAATCATTCCATTGACCAGAATATCATTGTATAAGCGATGAATATTATAAATCCTTGCAAGTCGGGGAAGCGTTTCGTCGTTTAGCAAAAATGGATTCCCATAAATTTCGGGTGACAAAATAAGATTCCGGTTGAATGCCTGTAAAATCAAATCATCATCCCATGAGTCGAGAGCAGATGAAAAGCAAACTCCATGATCTTCAGTAAGTCGGTTCAATTCAGGAGGCAATCCCCTCGTCAAATTTGCAACACGGTGATGCGGTGCCGGTTGATCGTTTGAGATATTAACATCAACATAGGTTTCCTGTCCTTCCCACAGATATGTAGTAGTTAATTTGCGGGCTTCCTCATTGAGCGTTATACGATGGTTTAGTATTATTAAATCAGGAGAATACTTGCGACATTCCTGCATCGTTTCTATGAAGTATTTCTGATTTTCAGGACTTAAATCGGAACAACAGGCATCAAATTTGAACAAGGCAAAATTATATTCCTTACAGAATTTGACCAGCATTTCATTTCTTTTCCGGGCTTCATCCGGGGTTTTTCCGTAACCATCGGGCCCCAACCAAACGCCCAACCGGCAATTGAACGATTTGGCAAGCTTGGCAAGTGGCCCAAATCCATGAGGAAAACGCTTCTGAAACCAGGGAGTTTCGAGCGAGCCATAAGCTGGCAACCCAATGTCGGAAGCGCAGTTTGGTCCCTGATCAATATCTGCAGCATCCATCAGATAGATATCGAGTTGCATCCCGTATTCGTCGTGCAGCCATTTGAAAAACTTCAGGTTGGATTCTACCTTTTTTTCATTTGATCCATACCAGTTTCGGTTAATCCAATCGAAATAAATGGCTTTGGAAGGAGTAAATTTGTTAATGGTCTTTTCTTCTGAACCAGAACCTTGTGCAAATGTGGTATTCAATTGCAGAAAGGCAAAACAAAGAAATAGATAGAATAATTTTTGTTTCATTTGTAACGGGTTTGTTGGTATATACGAAAAATTATCGTATAATTTTAATAAAAATACTGATTGTTAAAATCTTACTTGTCAAATAGATAATACTCAATAATTATTGCAAATAGACTTCTACGTAGTGCTCTCCTTTGATCAGGTTAAGAACATTGTTTGGCCAAATCTTTCCATCCACCAGAATTGACTTTACTTTACCCGTACCTTTCCAGGTAATTGAGTACCGCGCATCTTTATAACTAAGGTTGGAAATTTTGGTCAGGGTATAATTTTTCAACGGATTGGGATCGGAGATCTTCCAACCCTCCCAGGTATAATCAAGTCCATAGTGCAAATTAATCACCAGATAGAAATAGGGAGAATTATCCCAAGCCCGACCAGCGTGAACCCGCCAATTTGAGTGATTGAAAATACTGGTTTCAGTTAATGGCATACCGATGTTCATGCCCTGACTGAGGAGAAGTTGAAGCACATTTTCAGCCCTGGGGATATCATATTTCTTGCGATTCATAATATCGAAAAGCAGAACGAAGTCCTGTGCCCATCCTTCAGGCATAGTTATTCCGCCACGACCAAAAGAATAGTTGAAATTGGAATCAATCCATTCGTAGGCTTTCTTGATTTTTACCGGATCATCAAGCAAACCAAGAAAAATGGGTATGATCGTTTCATAAAAGACGAACTCAGTCCGTGGAATTCCAGCTTCCACCTTTCCACCGGGATTATACCAGTCCTGCATTTTATAGCCCCAGTGATTTGGATCCCTGTAGTCGGTAAACCTGATAAATGTTCCGCGATCAGGATCCCACAAGCCTCCATCGGTATAATTCTTCAAGGCCGCAGTTTTCATTTTATTCGCTTCGGTCCGCCATTTTTTAGCTAGTTCAGGATTGTTTAAGGCATCGTCCATATCGGCCAAACGATTGAGTCCCATGTAGCACAATGCAACAAAGTAGGGCTCTTTTGAATGAAGTGGCATACCCTGACCATCCCAGGAATGCTGGCAAATGGGCAAATCTTCACCCGGCCGACGAAGGTTTAAAAGAAATTCAGCACATTTATGGTATTCATCGATGTGTTGCCTGGCAAAATCCTTATTGTTTGTTAACATCAAATGGCGAGCTGCCAGAATGAGTAATTCGGCCTGCGAATCTTCACCATAAAAAGTTCTTGTCTGGTATTTCTGAACATAGTCTGGTCCCATGAACTGTCCTTTCGGGTGTAAATCGAGATATTGCTCGATCAATCCGGTAATGGCTTCGGGGTCGATCACGTGAGTAAATTCGTAAGCCCATACATTATCGCGCACAAATACATCTTTGTAAACATCGATAGCGCCAATCAGAACATTACACCGCAATGCCAAACGTCCATTAAAATTCCTCAGGTTTAAAGGCACACAGGCCAGAAACATTTGCGAGAAGAAAGGGCCAAAGTCGTAACTGGCATTTACAGGATCAATGTGTTTTCGGCCAACAAAATCGCGTGTGGCCGCCATTATGCCCCAACTGCACGAAAATTGTACGCCGGAATGAGAATTGGGCTTCCATGAAAGATTCCATTTTTGATCAACTTGATTTCCATCTTTATCCAGATCCCAAGGTGGTATCCCGTCATCGGGCTTATGGGCGTTACTAAATTTATTTATTTGCAGTTTGCCCGGATCTGAAAGCATGATCCGGAAGCTGTTGTATGGATTGACCGTATAGTATAACAATTCTGATTCATCTTTTGAAATCAGGGTATCGACCATGCCTTCAGTAACTCCCTTCACCGCGTCGTTAATGATGCATTCGGCCTTTCCGGTCTGGAAGTATTGCAAATTGCTTGTACTTCGTGCTAAAAGCGCATTAAAGCATAGCTTCTGGTTTTCGTCCGAAGGTTTCCTTTGCCAGTTGAAGGTCTCATTTTCCTTATCAACAGTGATTTCCCATTCCTCCCATTTTCCATCCGGATAAAAAGCTTTGGCTTTCAGAATTGATATTCCATCTTTTTCAACCATCGAAACCTTTTCAACCCTATCTACAAGCAAGGTATTGTCCGGGTTTGATGAGATTTCCTTTCCGGCAGAAAAAATGCCCGTCAAAAATGCCCAGACGGGCTGGCCATTCGGAAGTCTGTCGACCAGCTTCGGGATGGCATCAAAACTTCCACCCAGCGTCAGATAATCAACTGACTTATCCCTGATTTCGAGTTTTCCTTCAGTAACAACCAAATCAACTTTTTTTGATAGCGGGATAATAATATTGTCCTTTTCCATGCCAAAAATGATTGAAGGAAATATGATCAACAAAATGATTAGTAGATTTCTCATATTTTCGTTTTTATAGTGAGCGTTTCATAACTTCTATTTTAGCCTCAAAAGGATTTCGATAGCCATATCGCCAGCCTTCCTTATCGCCCCATGTTTTTCGCTGTGACAGGGGTGTAAATTGCGGGTGCCAGGTACAATTGTCATAAATCCCTGGATTTTCTTTAAGAAAATCATTAAACTTTGAAGTCAATTCTATTTCAGCCAACAAAAGATCTTTAAAAGATTTGTTTTCGGGATTAACAGAGAGACTTGCTCCAATACAAAAATGCAAAGCTGATTGAGCACACATAATATGAGCTAAAGCAACTTGTGCATCGTTTATACCTTCTGTATTGCCCTCTATATCATTGGCCGATTGTAAGTAACTATGAGCCTCCTGCCAATACAAAATCATTTTTTGAAATTGTATTTCAATCCGTTCTGCCATAGCCGGCCTGAAAAAATTATAAGGAGAAAACCAGAAAAACTCATGCCAACGGTCTTTGTTCCCAAAATTAGAAGGGATAATCGGAGTCGCAATACACATTGTCCAACTAAATCCAAAACGCTCAGACCAATTAGGACTTTCTGTATTGCCCAATCCCATTGGTATATAGCCAAAACCTTTGTCAAAAGCCTTCCAACCTTTTATTGCAAGCGCCCCGGCTTTTTTATTCGAAAACCTTTTTATTGCAAGGGCTTCAAGTAGTTTGTCCTCAGAAATGCCAGGCTGTTGATTGAAAATACCAATGGCATCTTCATTAGAAGTTCCGGCAATATGAGAACCACAATCGTAATCAATAAATTTGTTGATACCTAAATCCGATTGCAATTTCAAATGACGGTACAACCTTCCCGGATGTGGTGGAGCAACCAGAAACCAATTGTCAGAGCTGGTAGCTGTTGGTGTCATATCAAGGATGCTGGATGCCCCGACTTTATCGATCCATTTATGTATTTCGGGACCTTCTTTTTCTGAAACAATATGACAATCCTGAAGGGGGCCCCCAGGTATTTCAAGCTCCAATTGTTGTTTGGAATATTGCTTTAACCTGCACACGACGTAATAATCTTGCTTTAACCGGGGCAATACCTTTTCGAAGTACCCGTCTTTCCAATACCAGGGATACACTACCAGTTGAGCATCGGAACGTACTTTGTTCATGGATGCTTCGATGGTTTCGTACATATTTGCAACATGGTCCGACCGAACTGTTCCATAGGCATGGGGGCACGAATCATCGCAAAGAAGGCATCCATTATCTTCTGTGGCAACAATTAAACCTTTTATTTGTGGAAAATTACCCATTAATATTTCAACCATTTGCCCCATCACTTTTAGCCCATCCCCGTCCGCACAGGTACAAAAAGTGGGGTATGGTTTGCCCTCATATAAGCCGCTACCTATGCCTTTTTTCGTGTTGTTCAGCAAATATTCGGTTATTTCTTTGTTCATCATGGGCATCCAAAAAGAGATGTAAATATCCAGTCCTGCCGTTTTGCATGCATCGCAAAGTTCCTGCAAATAAGCCTGATAAATAGCCTTTTTCTTTCCCAAGGTGAAATCAAAAATATCATATAATCGCCAGCATCCATTAAAGCCGCTATCTCCATCTGGCTCCCAGTTCCAGCCAATATAATCGTTGAGCATGTAAACCCCCGTAAAACCATTAGCCTTGGTTTTCATCAATCCATCGGCAATTTCACTCACTTTGGTATGGCGGGTTAAGCCGGCAATGGCTAGGTCGAAATGTTTTACGCCAGTTTCGGGTGGAAGCACCATTGAATTTGGTTCGTTAACATTTTCAGCACCTAAAATATTGGTTCCCAATACGGCGCCTAATCCAAGACCTGCATTTCGAATAAAAATCCTTCTTTGCATGATAAATTTATTTGTTTCCTAACTTCCAATATTTCGCAATGGCATCAATATTTACCCCCGTTTCAAATGTCCGGAGGTTGCAATTATTTGGTGTTCCGTCTGCATCATATGCTTCATTGAAAGTACCCCAGCACTGTGCGCTCTTTCCATTAATCAAGGCTTCATAAACTTTATCCTTCTGTGAATCGTTTGTTTCAATCAGGCTCCACAACAGGTAACCCAAATCGTGCCCTAAATATCTTTCGTCTCCAACTATTGGCACTAAAGGCAAAGTTTTGTTTGAAGCATTAAAATAGCTTTTCATGGCCTTTGTAGTGCTCCTGAAACGATCGGGGAAGGTGGCTTTCATTTTGTAATAGATCGGGAAAAGCGAAAAATTAACAATCCTGCCGTTTGGAAAACTATTGGTCGATTTTATTTTGCACCAGTCATAAAAACCTTCGGGTTGCTCTTTGAAATCAGTTCTCCAGAAATCGTTTTCAAAAGCCTGGTTCAGTTTATTCAATTCGGCAGTTAAATCTAAGATTCTACCATCTAAGGAGTTTTTATATTTTGAAGGATTTTCGCCTTTCGCCTTTAAGTATTCGATGTAAAACTCCAGTGAAGCATTGCAGAGCGCTATAGACGACATAGACCAGAGCTTGCTTAAGTCTCTGTCATAACCTGCCGCAGTTGTAGCCACAGCGCCACAAAGCTCGGTTTCATCGCCTGAAAATTCGAGTTTGTAATTATTGGCAATGGCATGTTTTAGTTGAATATCCATTGAATATCTTAGCGAGGTATCAGCATCTATTAGTGGTTGAATATCATCCGTGACATGGTAATAATCCCTGGCAACCAGTATCAGTAATGCAGGGGTTTCCGGCGCTGTATTTGCTTCAGGGCATGGGCTTAGTTGTCCGAGGTTGCGGTTTGGATTATTTTCGACATTACCATTGTATAAGGCGAAAGTATTACTGCCACACGAAACTGAATTGGGAATAAACCCATACGCTTTATAAATACCATCCATGTATGTGATAAATTGTTTCAGTTCTTCGGTATGGCCACAAGCCAATAAACCTCTTAATCCGCAATAGGCATCACGGGTCCATGCGAGATTGTAGGTTTTTTCGTTGGCAACCAGTCCACCTTCCCTCGTTTGGTTGCTTTTTATGATGTAAAGTCCACCTTCCACAATATCCCTGGCACGTTGGTCCGTAATTCTTTTCAGGCGATAATTTTCAGGCACATTCCTAAACCACTGTTGCCATGCTAAAATGCTTTGTTCAGCGTCTGCTAAGCCATTTTGCGATTGAAGTTTATCTAAGTATTGGCTATCAGTTTTATCTCTATAATATGCATAATGGCAAAGATTAAAGTTTCCTGTTTTATTGCCGTCAATTGTTCTTATTTCCGAAGCGATTTGATAAATCCCGCCTTCTTTTTGGACAGAACTTTGCCCCCCACTCCAGGCTGTAAGCAAATATCTGTTTGCCCAATTCTTCACCCAATTGCTGTTATCGCCATACATACAAAAGAGCGTAGTATCAACCTCAAACAAAGCAGCAGCGGAGCTTCCATTATCAGCTTTAATAAATGAGTCTTTTCTCCCTTTATTAATAATAGGTGTCAAATATGCTTTTAACTGCAAGCTGTGGCTTTTAGATGCATTATTATTTACAATAACCAGACGTGATATCATTGATGCACCGGGGAAAGAATAATCGAGCAGTGTAATTTTCACATCCCCAATTTGTGTTGTTCCTGAAAAATTTCCTGTTTCACGAACCCTGAACATTTCAGGCTCAAGGCTTTGTTCAACCCCATCGATGACAATTGCCAATTTTTCTTTTTCAATCAGGTTTGGACAGGTATAATCGGGGCCGGCAATAAAGTCCAAATGTCCATTACCCATTCCCGATGCACAGATTATTCCGTTTCCTACCATATAGTTCTCCATGGTGTTTAAATGTTGAACCTGATCCGGTAGTAAAGTTTTTCCGATCTTTTGGCTTTGCTTTTTCCCGTCGGAAAATGCAGAGCACCTCTCGACAACAATTGGTTGGAAAGCTATATATATCCAACAGACAATAATCAATTTCTTCATTTCGAAACCCTGTATTTATAGTAAGTTTAAACGTTATTTCGTACTCCCCGATAAGAATTCAACCTTATGAAACACCATTCCATAGTGCGAACCTGGCGAATTTGTTATCACTTCGTCTGCAATTTAATCACCGTTGCAAAAGGATCCATTTTTGCCGGTTTGTTAATTGTTATTTCTGTCAAACCGTTTACTTTGGTAATTAAAGGTTTATCCAATAAAATACTGGAATCTAGCGACTTGATAGACTTAACAGGCAAAGTTGTTTTGATTTTAATTGAATTTGTTGAAACCGGCCAGTTAAAAACATGCACATACCATGTTGAATCTTTTGGTATACTTTGTGTTATACGGCCATTACAATCGATAGTAATGTCTTTAACAAATCCAGTCGTTTTGTAAATGGCATTGCCATTCACTTTCAGCCATCCTCCAAAATCTTTGAGTATTGCATTGGCCTCAGGCGGAAAACTTCCATCAGCCTTTGGACCAATATTGAGACAAAAATTCATGCTCAAACTCGCAGCGTCGATCATGTCACGGATCAGATCTACAGATTTTTTCCATGGTTCCCAACTTTTATACCCCCATGTATTCAGCTGCACAAGACGATCCCGTTCCCATAATCCTGTTGTAAAATCGGATGCTGGAGGTGAGTAGTTCTCTTCGTCAAGTCCGAAATCGCCATAGGCTGAAGAACCTTTCTTTTTAGGATTATTGGTTAAGATATCAGGATCCAGATTTCTAATATAATTGTATAATTCTTCCGCTTCCTTTTCATTCCATTGTGGTGTCCATTCTCCATCAAACCACAAATACCCGATTTTGCCATAATTTGTTAGTAGTTCCTTTAACTGATTGTAATAGTAACGCTTATATGGCAACCAATTAGTGGAAGGGTAATGCCAGTCCAATCCCGAAGAATAATAAAGAGAGTAAACAATTCCATTTTTTTTGCAGGCATCGCTTAGCTCCTTTACTATATCCCGCTTAAGCGGAGTAGCGTCTATCACATTCCAGTTGTCGTTCTCCTTGGTATCCCAAAGGCAAAACCCGTCATGGTGTTTTGTCACCAAACAGAAATATTTCATTCCAGCATTGGAGGCTGCACGAATCCATTCATCAGCATTAAACTTTTCAGGATTGAATTCATTAGCTAAATTGGCATAATCGGAATTGGAAATTGACCCCCTGTCTTTTATCCATTCCCCATACCATGGAATCTGTTTACCTTTCCATACACCCTCGGGGATTGAATAGAGACCCCAGTGAATTATCATTCCTACCCGAGCCTCACGAAACCAGCGCGAACGCTCAGAGGTTTGGGAAGACTGAGCATACGATGACTGAAAGGTCACAAATGAGATTATAAGAATCACAAAAGTCAGTTTCATTTTTTTCATAGTTTCCTTTATTTATACGTGAACGTTTTTTTCAAACGGATATCGGCAGAAGAACTACCAATTAATATTTCAAAACCTCCTGGTTCAATGACCTTTTCTCCTTTATTATTAATTATTTGTAATCGTGATGGTTTGAGTGCGAATTTCACTGTTTTTATTTCTCCAGCTTTTAATGAAATACGTGAAAAGCCATTGAGCTCTTTTATAGGTCTGGGTGTAGATGCCTCTAAATCTTTGATATACATCTGGACAACTTCATCGCCATTTTTAGTACCTGAGTTTTTAACATCAAGTGTAACACTAAGGATATCGTCTTTACCTATAGTGGAAGATGACAACCTCAGATTAGCGTATTCAAATGAAGTATAGCTCAATCCATATCCAAATGGAAAAAGAGGCTCACCTCTGAAGTACCGGTATGTTCTTCCTTCCATATCATAATTATCAAAAGCAGGAATATCTTTTACCGATTTATAAAAAGTAACCGGCAACCGGCCAGCAGGGTTATAATCCCCAAAAAGTGCTTTTGCAACCGCCGTACCGCCTTCCTGACCCGGATACCAGGCTTCGAGAATGGCCGGGATATTTTGAGATTCCCAATTTATAGCCAATGCACTACCATTAAGCAAAACCAAAACTACAGGTTTGCCTATTTTAACAAGCTGTTTTAAAAAATTTAACTGACAGACAGGAAGATCAATGCTTGTGCGATCTCCCCCGAAAAAACCATCATAATTTACATCCATTTCTTCCCCTTCAAGGCTTGGTGACAAACCTCCTACAAAAATTGAAACATCTGCTTTTTTAGCCATATCTAACATTTGAACTGTAGCATCAACACCCGGCACGATCCACCTCATACTGGCAAAAGCATTATACATACTGTTGTATAATTCAACTCTGAATTTATATTTCTGACCTGCTTTCAGATTAAGTTTACAAGTTTGGGAGGTTACGTTTTTCTTTTCCCAGGCATCAATCAGGTTTTTATCATCCAAATAAAATCGGTATCCATCATCGCCTGACATTAAAAATTCGTAGTTGCCAGTAGCTGGAGCTACTAATGTACCTGTCCAGCGAACTGAATAATGATCACGCTCCAAGCCTTTTACCGGTCCGGTCTCCCACTTGAAATAGATATTATCATACTTTTCAATGCCAACTGGTTGTCCGGAGAGGGAATCGTTGTTATAAAATTGAGCAGTTAAACCATCCTCAAAATAATCGGCTACGAGATTGGTGTAAGGTTCATTTCCGGCTAAATAAGTTGCCTGGTTATAATACACTTTTGTTGTTGGATTTACGATAGATTTTATCCCTTCGAGAATAGTAACTGATTTTGAAGGAAATCCATTATAATTACCATACATCACATCTCGTTCGTTGGCATTGGGACCAAAAACAGCGATAGCCGAAAGGTCTTTTTTTAACGGCAGTGCATTATTGCTATTCTTCAACAATACTAATGATTGGAGAGCTGTAGTAAGTGATAAATCCCGATGTTCTTTGCTGTCGTTTACCGATAATGGAATATTATTGTAAGCGACTTTATTCTGAGGATCAAACATTCCCAGCTTAAACCGGGCAGTGAATAAACGTTTAACGGCAATATCAATCTCCTTTTCAGTAATATACCCTTTTTCAACTGCTTCTTTAAGATGGGAATAGGTTTCACCGCATTCCAGATCGCAACCTGCTTTGACGCCAATAGCTGCAGCTTCGGCTGGTGTCTTAACAATTTTGTGGGCTGCATAAATATTGGTAATGGCACCACAATCGGAGACGACATAACCCGTAAAACCCCATTGTTTGCGAAGTATATCTGTCAGTAAAGTATCGCTTCCGCTACAAGCTTTTCCACGATAGCGATTGTATGCAGCCATAATAGAATAAGCCTTGCCTTCCTTAATACAAGCCTCAAAAGCAGGGGTATATGTCTCGTAAAAATCGCGATCGCTAACATTGACATTAAAAGCTGCCCGTGTTGATTCCGGACCACTATGCACCACAAAATGTTTAGGGGTAGCAACAGTTTTAAGATATACCGGGTCGTTTCCTTGTAATCCTTTTACAAATGCAACTCCCATCCGGGACGCGAGCCAAGGATCTTCACCATATGTCTCCTGCCCCCGTCCCCATCGCGGATCGCGGAAGATGTTTATATTTGGCGACCATACAGTAAGTCCCTTATATTGCCCGTTATCACTCTGGCGCTGATATTCATTATACTTAGCCCTGAATTCGTCTGATATTGCTGTAGCCTCAACTAATAGCAGGCTATCATTAAAAGTAGCCCCCATGCCAATGGCTTGCGGAAAAACAGTGGCAATATCGGCCCTGCCTACACCATGAAGACCTTCATTCCACCATTGATAAGAGGGGATGCCTAACCGGATAATGGCTACTGAAGAGTTCATCATCTGGGATATTTTTTCATCAAGTGTCATTCTTGATACCAAATCATTCACTCTTTCATCTACCTGAAGTTTGGTGTTTTGGTATGGTAAAAGGTTTTTATCCCTCCCGGAAGCAGCTGAAACAATAAAAAAGGTAAGTATTCCAAATAAAATAAAACTACGTCTCATTAGAAAATTTCTTTAAGTTAAGTTTTTTATATTCAATCATATGAACGAACGCTAATTAAGCGGTTTCTCCGGAGCTTCAACTTTCCCGTTTTCGATAAACTCCATAAATCCAAGCAAAGCACCCCAATGATAAAACGGATCGCTGGCGGTTCCTTTTTCGGAACCTACTCCGGTTAACGCATTATAGTTTTCGCAAACATATTGATTGGCTGTCCAATTTTTTAACAGTAACGCTTTTGACTTTGTTACCAATTCATTTTTCGGTGCAATCAGATTGTGCTTTCGCAAACCAATATAAACCAGAAAATTGAGCGGTGCCCACACGCGTCCCTGCCAATAATTCTGAGCTTTAAAGCAGGTATCATTTCTGGGAACAGATGGAATAATCCATTCACCATAAAATTCATCAGGATTGTAATAATGCTCTTTCATCATCCGGTCAATTTTGCATTTGTCAGGAACATCAGTAAGTAACGGATAAAAACAGGTTGGTGATAAACGTGTCGAAAACTCCCCGTTATCTGTTCGACGATTACAATAAATTCCAAGTTTTTCGTTCCAAAGTTTGTTTAAATTAGAACTGTATTTTGCACCTCTGGCTGTGAGTTCTTTAGAATCAGCCGTTTTACCAAGTTCCTTAGCAATGTCAGATAATGCAATGCAATCCATGATATAGAGGCTGTTAAGTCCAACGTCCCACAATTTCAGTACTTCTTTGGTTGAATCAAAAGGGATGTCAAAATACATGGGAGCATTGTCCATTCCCGACTCAAGTGAAGCACCCTGTCTGCCACCAACACCACTTTCGCGGGTTTCCCAGTAATTTCCATTCAGTGGTTGGTAAGCATTCGATCCCCAGGCCAATAAACCATTCACATCTCTTTTGGCAGCCCACCAGCGGTTCCATGTAAGCAACTTGTCATAAACGGTTTCCAGGAACCACTTTTCGCGGTATTTCCTGTAAATTTCCCTTACACAAAATGATCCTACGGGTGGTTGCGAACGATCACGGCTCTTTATAAATGCGTCAGACATATTTGGTACGAAACCAGTTTCTGTAGCTTCGCTTGTTATTGCAATTGCATTCGCATAGGCAAGTTCCTTGTTATAAAGCGAAAGCATATACGATACAAAATAATTATCCCAGCAAAACAGTACATATCCACCATGCCAATCGTTCCAGGAACGGCTTACAGGAACTATAACGCGCTGTTTCGAAGGGTCGTAAACCACATTCCAGGCAATTGAACTTTGTAAAGCATTGAATATTTCGGAATTATCACCATACGATTTTTTCTTTTGCTCAAGTGCATTTGATTGATGTTGAATAACAGCTTTTATTTCTGTAACCGAATATTCCCTTCCTGTTGAAATTCCAGTCTCGGAAGTAAGCTCATAAACATTATAGGAGGTGTACAATTTCAGGTAAGGATCTTTTACTGTTTTGTGCGTACCAAAAAGAGAAGTGGAATAATTCCCTGAGGTCCAACTTATTTTATCATCATTTTTCGAAACTGTCCCTGACATCTGCCACACAAAGCCAGCTTCAGCAACCAGCACGGGCGGTTTTAATGATTTCACATTAAGCGGAGATACCAGAATTACGATATTGTCTCCATCCGTAGCCGACTGAATCCGAAATTGCATTTTCTCCCATTCCAACATCAGATCGGTAAACGATCCATCATCGCTATGTGCGCCCAAAGTTATATGTTGTTCAGCCTTGTAAAGCAGCGGATTGCGCATAATATTAGAGTTTCTGTACTCTTTCAAAACCAGGTTAATAGTATTTCCTTCAGGCATATGCGTAAAACTGACCTGACTATAGGTATCCCATGTATTCCAGCCTTTTGCAAGCGAATGCTGTAATGCATTGATATTTTCTGCCGGAGTTTGCCCTAATGAGTTTAATACACTACAGAAAAGCAAGGAAATGAAAATTTTCTTCATCATATCTTTTCTATTGTTTTAAAAATTCAACCTTCTGAAATACCATCCCATAGTGTGAACCAGGTGGGTTTGCAATGATCTTCATCCCATTCCAGTCGGGTGCAAAGTTGCCGGAATAAAGCAACCAGGCAGTTTTTCCATCTTTGCTGATAAATTTGGAAGGGATGTTTACGAAATAAGCCTGTTCACCAAAATCTTTCATGTATGTCACTATCTTCCAGGGTCCGGTGATCAAGTTAGATTCCATGATATAGGTGTTCATTTTTGCGCAGGTGTTTCCTCCGTCGGTCACACACATTAAATATTTTTTTAGCGGTGCGTTATAGGTTACTGTCACGCAGCCCATGTTGTTATTCCATTCGAGCATGGGCTTGATTTTTTCAAAATTACTTGTCCAGATAGCTTCTGCTTTGTTATCATAACCAGCAAAGAACTCATACTTCGACCTGTCGTTGATGTTTTCAATGGACGGAGTCACCCTCAATAAATAAATCTGATCGCCTGTGATCCAACTATCATTCCAGAATCTTGGTTTGGTGTCTGAAGTATCAGCACCATGAGCCACAAGATAGGCTTTCCCATCAGGTGAATGCTGCATGTTCTTTCCAAAATCAACAAAATGTGGCGAACCAATCTTCACCGGGTATCCATTTATACCAGTTTCCTGAAATAATGGATTTTCAGGACTTAACGGGCAATCTTGCCATTTTCTTCCGAGGTCAGTCGAATAGCGAAATCCTACAAACGGTCCCATCCAAGGCCAATTATAAGTTTTGTCTCCGTATTTCGAAGATCCAGCCGGATCCAGGCAATAAGTTCCGTAATACCAAACCCCATTATAAATCAAACTTCCACAAGGATATCGTCCGTGGTAAGGCTTCGGCGTCGCCCGGTTCAGGCCCAGGCTATAAACGTTAAGATCCATTGGATTATCGCCTTCCAAAACCCCTTGGCCTGTTGTAGAATAATCACCATCTCCAGAACCAGAACCTTCCCAACTTCCGTCTAACCGAATGCAGCTTCCATCGGTCCAGGGTGAATATAATTTATCGTCGGCTGCCCATGAGGGATACCAGGTGTCACCAACATGAAATCCACTTTTTATCCCAAGAAACCTTATACCTGTAAGTTCTTTTGATTGGGTAAATGGGCAGTCATTAGGTGTTTCTGATTTCCAGATAAAGGATTTATAGTTCAAAGTATCTGGCTTTTGTTGTGCATTTGATTCCTGGGGAAAGTAAAAACCGGCAAGAATGAACGTGATAGAAAATACAACAAGTAGATTTCTCATATCATTTTGTTTTTATAATGAGCGTTTCAGAACTTCTATTTTCGCCTCAAAGGTATTTCGATAGCCATATTGCCAACCTTTCTTATCTTCCCAAATTTTTCGCTTTGCCAAGGCTTGAATTGCGGGTGCCATATTAGTAGAGTAATGGTTATTATCAATTGAAATTTAAGACTTTTCATATTTTTAATTTGCTGAATTAACCCCAAAGAATATAATTTTTGCGGCATCGTCTTTAAATTCGAAAGTGATTACAGCCCTTCCTACTTTATCAAACGTAACCGAGACATCGTCACTTTACCAAATTCGGGTGTCAACCCTGTTATTACTAACGTAGTACATCTTGCGGCCTTTTGCAGGGTTTCCAAAGATCACAATCACTCCTCTTCCGTTCTTTTCATTGATTTTTTCATGAATTTCAGGATTGGATGAAACGGTTCCTGAAACCACCGGACTGCTTTCAGTAATATCATCGCGCACTTGTTTGTATCGACCCAGCATTTCACTAAATAGAGTAACCCCGGAATCAGAAATAGAAGGCAAATCGCCCCATATGCCATTCTGACCCAGAATTAATGAGGCAATATTTGTCATTTGTGAACCTTTCGGGTCATCGGGCAGATAATGTGAAAGGAATAAAACTGAAGGCAACCATTTATCGTACGAAAGAGGGGTTCGAACAAACCAGGTACGTGCAGGACCCGGGTTAGTGAATATATTTGACCATTCTGTTGAATTGTTGATAGGAATATTGAAATTCCCATAGTAAGGTCCGTTGTTTACAACAAAGTATTTCCCTGAATTTAAAAAACCAAGCCCCATTGATCGCCAGCCTTCGGTAACATCAAAATCGACAATTGCCTGGGGGCAGACAGTCAGCAATTTCTGGATCACTTTATTTAGATAGAAATTCATTTGAAAGGCATAACAATCGAGCCTTTCCTGGGGTGAATTGTTGGCATTTCCATGAAAATGGCCTGGATCGTTACATCCGTATTGATAAACAGCATCCCATTTAAAGTAAGTCACACCAGTTTCATGATAAAGTTTTATAAGTTGATCGGCGAAATATTCCCAATAAGGGCTTTCAATACAGACATTATAGCTTAGCGGTGTTTCCCAAACATTATAAGGGCCGTCAACTTTTCCATTTAACGACATTCGATACTCCGGATGTTCCTTCAGGATTGAACTGTTTTCCGATGCCTGAGTGGGGCTAAACCACAAGCCAAGCTTCATATTATACTCCTTAAGTTTCCGGCTAACTTCACGCAAAGTATCGGGAAAGAAGGTGGTATTTACCTTCCAGTCGCCGGTTTGGTTAAACCAACCCGCATCGATCACATATACTTCAACTCCCATTTTGTGTGCCACCTCAATTTCATTCATGATCCGGTCGTAATTCATTGAAGTGAGGTATTGCTTCTTATTCAACCATTTGTTTCGTTCCTGAAATGCCCAGGTATTATAAAAAATATACGGTATTCGGGTTTCAGTAGCGATTGACATGTATTTTAAGACAAACTCACGAAATTGGGCAGCCATTTTTTCTTCCTCTTTTGGCCCGGTGGCAATATCAAACCATATTGATTCAAAATTCTGATCTGACCCAACAATTTGCCCGTTATAATAATTTCCTTTAACGGCTTTTACCTCAACAGAATGGTTATTTTTTAACTGAAAGGCAATAAATGCATCAGGAATCTGGCTTCCATGCTCATAGCCAAGCAATAGTGAGTTATGATCGTTTGCTGCCAGAAGCATTGGCCCTGTTAACTGAATTTGATCTTCAAAATATCTATTGTCAAAAGTGACCTCATTTAAGGAAAAACTATGGTTCTTTTCATCGAATGCTGAAAATTGAATTTCTTTAAAACTCTTATATTGTGAGAAATCGACAGAAAAATATTCAAGATTATCAACGCCGTTTGTTTTGGTCAACTTATGTATTGAATTCGAAATAAGCGTATACTGAAATCTTATCACCGGATTGTTTTCTGAAACCCGAAAACTGATTCGAAGGTTCAAACTTGTATCCTGTTTGAATGTTCCCTGATAACACAATTGAATAGTTCCATTTTTTAAATTAATTGGAGTTTCAATTTGTCTGATGTTGATAAGGTTGGCAGTAATCACTTTATTGTCAATTTCAAATTGAGGCGCAGATATAGAAATTTCAGAATGATATTTTATATTTTTATAGACCCAAAAGACTTGGCTGGAATTTACAATTTCAACACTAAAAAAATTTGATTTGAAACCTGTGCTTTCTTTTCCACCATATAAAGCTAAACCGAAGTTTTTATCAATACTATTCGTTTCCACACCAAAAATGGCTGTATGAAATGCAAATATTAAAGCAATTAGACTAATTCTCATTTTTATCATATTTATATTATAAGTCAATTTACAAATAATACCCACAATCAGGCGGCGAGTCATTTGATTTAAATAATATTTAGTGTCTTATTTAAGAGACAAATTGCCAGTTAAAAACTAGTAACAACCTGTTTAATACAATCAAACTTCATTTAATAATACAACTTCCCATGGACTTAGTGTAAGTTCCCAATGAAGTATTCCCTTAGCATCTGATCGAATTTGTTTTTTTTGTGTGTTCAAAGCGAGCTTCTTTAGTAATTGGGTTTGCTCCCGGGTGGGAGGTTCGGGGCTTCCCATTTTTTGCCAATCGCGCAAAGCAAAAGCATGTTCCTGATCCAGAATTTCTATTTCGAATTTAGCATTGGGCTTCAGGTCGGAAATTTCCAATGCATATTTTTTGGGACTTCCGGTTGCCAGTGTTTTCTCAGCGATATCCCGCGATCCTTTAGAACCAGGAACAGCTGCAATAACCTCAGCAGGATAATGATAAAGAATTGCTGTGACCTTTCCGGTAATGCTGTGCCGGGTCACTGCCAAACCATCTTCCTTTTTAAGGATTTCATCGCCTAATTGATTCAGCATCCGATACCCATGGAATACAGGTTTTACAATTCCCTGAAAATTAATCATTCCAAAGCCTCCGTGAAAAATCGAGTCACCTGCACCACCTTCTTCAAATACATCGGTAAAAGTCCAGTATGAAAGTGAATTGGTAAGGCCTTCACAATCAAGGTTAACCTTTACAATGTAGGTAGCTGCTTGAAGGTAATCATGCGTGTTGTCACGGGGCGATGGACTTGAACTCCATTCCGTGAGATGAACCTCAACATTGGCATACCTCGATTTGGCAATTGTCTTTCGTAACCATTCAATATCGGTATAAGTGCAGGTTACAGGACGGCTTATTTCCAAGCCGTTACCATCTGAATCAATCGGATAGCTGGTAGGATATGGATGTGAAGACACAAAATCAAGTGGAAGGTTTTCCTTTTCACAAAAAGCAAGGAATTCCACAATCCATGGTCCGCGGCATTCAACTCCGATAAAATCTTCGGCAGTAATCTCTTTTTTACTTTTTAATCGTTTGTAGACCGCTTCGTCGGGATGATAGCTACTTGTAGCAGGACCGCCAACCCTCAATTTAGAATCTATTTCCTTAATTGCCAGTGCCGTCGTTTTATAGAGTTCAAAATATTGAGCTTGTGTGCCGTTCCAAAAACCACCCAGATTAGGTTCATTCCAGACTTCGAAGTACCATTGGTGAACTTCGTCGGTTCCATATCTTGATAAACAATGTTTGACAAAGTTCTCAACAAGCAACTGCCATTTATTGAAATCGGAAGGCGGTGTTCCATGGCCACCCCACCAAAAGCAGGTTGGTGCCTCGGAGATGGCCTTTGGAAAGAACCCCAACTCAACAAAAGGTCGTACCCCGATGTCGAGCATACGGTCAAACAATTCGTCGATGTATTGCCAGTTAAAAACTGGTTTACCCTTTTCTTCGCGGTATACAAACATATCATCATGAAATAGTCCGTGAAACCTAAGGTATTTGAAACCACATTCCTTATGAGCAAGAGCAAGGTGTTCCAACCAATTGGCTCGTAATCCTTCGTTGGCACGTCCGGCGCCAACGCATTTACTCCAGTAATGGTCCAATTTTTTACCCTTCGATTTAGCACTAATGACAAGACTTACCGACAATTCTGCCGAAGTATTTGCAAATAGGTTATTTGCAGTTAAACTTTGGAGCCCAAATGCAACCGGCAATGCTGTTGCACTTTGTGTGATAAATTTTCGTCGTTTCATCAAATAGATTTATTGTAATTCTAAATATTCTCAATAAATTGTAAAAAATTTATTCCATCGAAAAGACCATTCCGGGTTTATCCGACATCTGAAATTCAAGCGTTCCACCTTCCATCAATTGCTGGTGCGAGATATATCCCTTTTCGTAATCCTTCCCATTTAATGTTACCCTTTCAATGTAGATGTTTTGATTGGTGACGTTATTGGCTTTTACGGTAAAGGATTTGTTATTTGGCAGGCTGACAGCTATTTCGTTGAATTGTGGCGTTCCGAAAACATATTTTCCATCGGCCGGATTAACCGGATAAAATCCAAGTGCGCTGAAAACATACCAGGCAGACATCTGGCCCATGTCTTCGTTTCCACAAAGCCCATCGGGTTTGTTTGAATACAAAGTGCTCATAATCTGATGAATCCGTTCCTGCGTTTTCCAGGGCGCATCGCCATAATTGAACAGGTAAGCCACATGATGGCTTGGCTCATTTCCCTGGGCATACTGCCCAATCAAACCACTCACATCCATCGGAGTATTTTTGTCGAGTTTAGAACTCACCGAAAATAAAGTATCCAGTTTATTGACAAATCCAACTTTTCCACCCATGCCTTTTATTAAACTTTGTACATCCTGTGGCACAAACCAGGTATATTGCCAGGAGTTTCCTTCAATGAAATCGCTGTTGGCATTTACAGCATTATATGGATCGAAATCTTCTCTGAATTTCCCATTCGAATCCTTTCCTCGCATAAAACCGATGGAGGTATCAAATAGGTTCTCAAATGCTCTCCCGCGTTTTGAAAAGTAATTGTAGTCTTCAGTTTTACCCATTTTCTGTGCCATCATCCCAATGCAATAATCATCAAAAGCATATTCAAGTGTTCTTGCTACTGACATCGTGGGTGCCAAATCGCGAGGAATGTAATTGTACTTTTTAAGATACTGAATATCAAAATCATTCTGCAAGGCACTTTTTTTCATGGCTTCGAATACTTTTTCAGCATCGAAACCGCCAATTCCTTTCAGGTAAGCATCCACAATCACCGGAATGGAATGGTAACCAATCATGCAATTGGTTTCGCTGTTGCACAAAGGCCATATTGGAAGCAAACCATATTGATCGTATTGTGCCAACATCGAATTGATAATATCAGTCACTTTTAATGGTGAAATGATTGTGTATAAAGGATTAGCCGCCCGAAAGGTGTCCCAAAGTGATAAGCCGGTTAACATCGTGAAACCTTTGACCTGATGAATTTTATGGTCGAAACCCATGTATTGGTTATCCGCATCACTTGCCGTAAATGGTGCAATACAGGAATGATAGAGTGCTGTATAGAATGTTTCCTTGTTAGCCTGATTATGATCGGTTACTTTAAAAGTCTTCAGAATTTCATTCCAATCACCATCGGCTGCTTTTGCCACCTGATCAAAATTCCAGTCTGCAATCTCCTTGTCTATATTGTTAATCGCACCTTCAACATCAACGCCCGAAATTCCCACTTTAACAAGCAGTTGCCTATTCATAGCCATGTCGAAAATCAAATTGGTTTTCACTGCCTTTCCATGAACTTCTTTAGTATTTTCAATGATATTCCCGTCAACGAAAAAAGATGCACTTCGAATTGGTTTTGAAAGCCGGGCAGCAAAAAAGACTTCGTGCTCAACCCAATATTTTTCGTCGCCTTCGCCCCAACCTTTGGACCGGTGAGAGCCAACAACTAAGGTGTCGTTCACGATTTTGATCGTTCCATTCAGTATCGAATCGGTTTTAAAACTATGAGCCATATCGATAACCAGGTTCGCCGTTTCATCCTTTCCGAATGAATATCGGTGAAAACCAGCACGTTTGGTGGCTGTCAGTTCAGCTTTAATCTGATAATCATCAAGTATAACCGAATAATATCCCGCTTTGGCAATTTCAGTTTGATGTGAAAAGCGTGAACGGTATCCACTATCCGGATTTTCGCGTGTGCCAGGTTCAAATTGAACCGCGCCTGTTGTTGGCATCATCAGCACATCGAGCAGTTCACCACGACCAGTTCCGCTCAAATGGGTATGGCTGAAACCCATGATTGAGTTATCGGAATAATGGTAACCCGAGCACCAATCCCATCCTTCATTGTAAGTATCGGGACTCAATTGCACCATTCCAAACGGAACTGTGGCTCCCGGGAAGGTATGGCCATGACCTGAGGTGCCAATCAATGGGTTGACATAGCTAGTCGAAGAAGAAGTGGCAGGATCACTTTTATTGCAACCCGGCAACAATGCAGTTACAAGGAAAAATGGTAATAATTTCAGGTTCATTTTATTTGATTATTAAATTTAAGATTTTTCTTCCGGATTTTCTCCACATTCTCAATTGAATAGGGTACTGAACTATTCCCAGTTATAAAGTTAACATAATCCAGGTTCAGCGATTTTCCGGATTTGCAATTAAGAATCGGTGAAGCGCCTGATTTTTTAAGTGTAACATGTTGAAGTGTGATCCGGTCAAAGTTAACAGCATTGAAAAGTGAAAGTGACAGGAGTTTTGAACCTTCGAATTTGTCTCCCTTGTATTCAGCACCTTCACGGAAATTGAAAGACGAGTTTTCAATACTTAAATTGAATTTCAAACCCTTATCTCCAATAATATTGAAAGCGGCTAAAACCCCATTTGCCTGTACGTTTTTGAATAGAACAGTTGTAACCGGTTGACCAGTCTGCCACAAACCGTCTGAATAATTGTAGACGTAAACCTGATCTACATTGTCAATTTTCACATCTTCAATGAGCCAGTTTCCACTCTGTAATTTTGGGGTTTCATCTTTTGGTGAAAAGTGGACAAAAGCAGCAAGCATATTGTTGCGCTTCTGTATTTTATGAACTGACTCTCCAGGCCCCCAGATCTGGCAATGCTTCACAGTAAAATTCAGACACCCTATTCGGAAGCCGTTGCACGAAGAATTTATTTTGCAATCGGTAATCACAAAATCGCGGTTATCGTTTCCGGCAAAAGCATCATCGCCGGTGCGGAAATCGCAGCCCGAAACTGTAAAATTGTTGCAGAACCGCGTATGCAGCCCGTCATGACCGCCACGTATTGAAACTTTTTCAACCGTACCAAAAGAACAATATCTTAAGTTGAAAGCCCAGTTTGCCGAATTCCTGATCGTAAAACCCTTGAAAGAAATATTCTTGCAATTAATCAGCCGGACACAATGCGGTCCGCGGAACCCTTCCTCTCCTTTGGAATTGTAACAATCTACGCCGTCGATCGTCCCTTCTCCCTGAATTGCAATATCGGAAAGATCTTTGCCAAAAATGAATGCATCATTTTTATAATCAGCATACTTGTCGCTTCCTTGAAGTACAGCACCTTTATCAAATTGCAAAGTAATGTTGCTTTTCAACTGAATTCCTCCGGAAAGATAAGTTCCTGCTGAAAAAAGAATCACTCCTCCACCCTTTCCGACGCAGGAATCAATGGCATTCTGAATGGTTTGGGTCATCAAACCTTTTTCCGGAGTGAGCTGAATTCTACTTTTTCCCTGAAGATTCATGGAAAGCAGAAAACTCAAAACAATTAGTGTTAATTTACTCATTTTCATATAATTATTTTTTTTCATGAAGGATACAAAGTTTTTTAGTGCCTTTGTGTCTTCGTGTTTAAAGTCTATTTCTCAAATCCAAATTCCACCTCATTTGCCCAGTGTTCTTTCCAGGAAGCATGAAAGGCATGTGAATTACGTTTCGAAACACTGCGTTCTGCGGCCAGTTCCATACAGCTTCCCATGTTTCCATTGTCGTTGATCCTGAAAGAAAACTTGATGGTTTTTCCGGCATCGAGTGCCTTTTTAACATCAGGCAATTCGCTCCACGGAATAGCACATTCGGTAATACGGGTGCTTCCTTCGTGCGTAATAGCTAGCTTTCCGTTCTTTACCGGACCGTCAAATGGCGATTTTGGTTGACGAGGATAGAAATGTTTTTCAGGCATTCCGGGAACCAATAAGCGCCAGATTTCAGTTCCACCACCGTATTTAGGATCAACATGATTGAGCGCGTATTCGTAATCGGTACACTTATAGCCAACATATTTGGGCATGGTTCCTTTTGGAGTGGACTGGTAGCCGTCTTCACCAATTGGAATCACATTAAATGCAATCTGCACATTATCGGTCGCAAATCCCATTCCTGCACTATTATCTGGCAATACCGGATCTTTTCGGTACGAGAAATGACGTACGCCATCAGGCCATTTCAATGGAATCAATACGTTGTTATCAGTCGCTTTTGCAGTAATTCCGGAGGGCAATTTAGGCTCGCTTCCAAATACCCAGAATCCATCCTTGCCATAAACATTTTTCCAGTTTCCTTTGGTATCAAAATCATCTTTCATCGGAAAAACGGAGGTTTTGTTGCCCGCATCGTTGGCAGTTTTGTCGAAGAATACACCGGCCAACTTTACATTGTACCACCAGTTTCCTTTCAATGTAACCCGTATATTTCCTGAAAGCTCGTAAACCAGGTAGCAGCCATCCCAAAGTTTGTCGCAGGTTTTCGAAGTTAGCAATGCATTTGTTTTCAAATCCCAAAATTCAACTTCAGTGCGCCAGGTATCGAAACCCGGAAGGTAAAATGCAACCTGGGTAGTTTTATCAGTTGGAAGATTCAGGTCAATTCCAAACCCAATGTTATTTTGATCGGGTTCCCAATAGTGCATAAGACGACCTTGTCCATCGGGATTCTGCAATGCTTTTTGATCATCCATCTTTACTTCGCGCTGACCATCTTTCTTTCTGAATGAAAGGTTTTCGTCGGGTTTATAGGAAAGTTCAGGATAGAAAAACTCATCGTCGTTGCGGGTTTCGAATCGATAAGTCCCGGGGTGCGGCGTATTGTCAGCAACCTTTGCAGCAAAGTAAAAATACTGCTCGTCATAACCAAGATATCCGTTCGCAAGACCTTCTGCTTTTTTATCGAACTGCTTAAACGGATACCATGCTGCTTCGGTGACAGAAAGGCTTGCCTTACCAGCTGTTACAATTTGTGGAAGGCAATTTGTCCATTCATCGAGTTTGCCATCAATTTCAGGAGTCAGTTTTGTAATCACATTCACATGCATTCTTTCGTGATGATAAGCTTTGCCATCTTTACCTGCATCAAAAATTGCTTCGAGCGAATAAGTATTGTCAGGTGAAGGGTTTCCACCTATGATTTGAACAGGAACAGATTTGGTTTCATTGGATTTGAGCGTAATTTTTGCGGGTACTTTTATGGCCAGATCACCCAGTTTTATATTTAGCTGGCCTGTCACAGGACGATTCAGGATGTTGGTGATTTGTAGTTCCATGACTGGATTTTGCTCAATTCGTCGGGTCATATCTTTTGCAACAATCTCAACAGGTTCGTAACCTTCAATCAAACCTTGTTTTAATGCCGAAGTCAATCTCGAAAACGATCCTTTTGAGCCATCTGTACGCAAAAAATAGCCCTGAAAGGTGAGCGGAATCTCAATTTTTTTGCCAATTGACGGAACCTGGTTCCCATAAAAATCAAATAACGCAAATGATGGATCGGCATTGATCGTCATTTTCCCTCCGGTCAGCGCTTTATATTCCCCCAATTGTTGTTGCAGTTTCAATCTTTCCGGATCGTCAGTTGACAAATTTGCCAACTTTTTTCTTATACCTTCTTTTTCAATCGCTTCATTTGTGCCACGAACGTCGCGAAAAAGGACATTTTCGGCACCAAATGCTTCGCCAATATCGCCAATAACCACAACTGTTCCGTCATCTGGATTGTTCTTGTATCCATCAAAACACATTACCCACGGAAGTCCGTTTTTGAAAAGCAATTCCTTAAAATCGCGTTCTCCAATCATATGCTGAACAGCACCCATGGCAGCAGCTGGGGACCAAACCGATGGGATGGCTTCAATCTCTTTTCCCCCGTCAGCTGTCCTGATCCGTTGCTTTAGACCTTCTCCAGTATGAGGTCGTGAAATCATATATCCGCCATAAATTCCCATGGATCGGTCGTATCCGGCAGACCTGTTGGTTGCTACAACGGTTGCTATCCGATCGTCAGTATTGCCAACCCAACTTTCAGTATCCCAAATCAGTACACGACCTTTATGATCCTTGCGATTGTTCCATACATCGTACAGACAAGGTGATTCCATCCCCTGGTAATGAATCGAAATGAAATCGAAGATGGGTAAGAACTTCATCGTACCGTCGCTGAATAACTTGTCCCAGGCATTTGAGTTGGAGTCGCAACCGCCAATCAATACATCAGCACCCTCTTTACGGGCATCCAAAACGCCATTCGCCATTGCTGTATAAATCTCACGATAACGTATCATATCCGACTGCCAGCCTGATATTGAAATGCCCTCCCATGGCTCGTTCCAAAGATGAACGCCTGTAACACAGCCCCTTGGCCAACCCTGTTTGGTGCAAATATTTTTCACAAACTGCTGAAAATCTTTGTCCAACTCAGGGAGCCAGACATAATCCTGTTTTGTTTTAAGGAAAACATTTTTATCGTCAAGAAACGAACGTGGATTGCCAAGGGGAATCAGTGCCTGACCCTCACCAAACATCAGCAAGACCGTTATATTCTTGTCTTTATATTCCTTCAATAGTTTATCCAACTTTGCCATTTCTGAAATGTAATCGCGGCTGGTGGTTGGGATATACGATACTCCCATACGAATGGCTTGTACTCCAATCCGACTTAAAAAATCGGCCCCAATATCGTCAAGTGCCTGTTTGGGATATTGGATAGCCAGCGGATTTGGCTTAAAAGTACGGACAACACTGGTTGCCAAACGGCGGCCATACTTTCCCAAATCGAACACCACAGCATAACCTCCAAAAGTCTCGGGAAGATTGGGTGAAAGATCGATATTAGTAAACCCATTGGCTGAAACTTCTATTTTTACTGGAAATGTTTGAATATCTGCTATTTTAAACATTTCTGGCAACCAGATATCATTGGGAATTCCCTTCGATCCATACTGGACAATCTCTATTTTGGCGTCCGTGGAAATAGGCTCGTTGGTATTATTGACTAACTGAAAGGTGAATTTCGGTTTTTCCCCTGGCCAAAATAGGTTGGCAGGTGACGAAGTTCGGATGCAGTAAACATCATAGCCGTAAAAACGCAGGTTGTTTTTTACCTTCATAACCGACTCGTAATTGAGCCATTCGTTAGGAGCTTTCATCTGAGCATTTATTTCCTGAAGCAGAAAAACGCTGATAAGCAAAAGAAATATTGGTTTTATTCTCATTATTTATTGTGTTAACGCGATGATTATTTGTTTTTAGTTTGAATAATTTGTTTTCGTGCAAACCTGACAAGTTCCTGACTTCCAACTTCAATCTTCACTGTTTCAGGAATAGGTATAAGGTACCAGTTGACGATGTATTCAATGGTTTCGCCAGGTTGTAACAAACGGTACGCACCCTGATTCTCGAGTTCGGTATAGCTTTTCGCTTTGTTAATATAGACCTCTACTTCACCTTGTAGCGGAGAATAGTTTTCGGGTTGAATATCCGGGAATTGCTTGATAAACAACAACCCGTCAAATGCATAAGCCAGCCAACCTTCGTTAGCTGTTGAGAATAATTTTTGATGATCGGGAATCGGGTTCTTATTGATTGAAATGTATTTAATACCATCCTTTTGAAGATCGGGTTTCAGGTTCGAATCAGGAACTTTCCCCTTGCCGCCATCGGGAAAAAAGGCAAGTCCGCCACATGGTACCCGTGTAACTTCCCATGGTCCAACCGACTTTGCTTTTCCGGAGATATTTTTGATCAGGTATTCAATCCGGATAGAATTATTTTCCGCAGCCTGCCAGGTCTTCCTTAACTGAAATCCACTTTTTGAATCCGGGTCACTGATCATTTTCAAAATATCACCAACTTTTTCAACCTTATATTTCTGGTTGTCGAGTACTTCAAACGGTGGCCAGCCCCAATCAACTTGAGGTGCGGTCCAAAACGTCGAGCCAAAATTTTGGTGTTCGGATGATTGAGTTAAGATTTCCTTTTGATTGTTTGCAAATGAAATAATTCGTCCGCCAATTGCGGAAATTTTCATGACGGATCTTCCAGACTTCACTTCAAAAATGAGATTTGACTTACTCTTACTGGCAGCTTTACTGTCTGCAGCAATTGCCGAAAAACTTATTAAAAAACTAACCAGATACACTATTGATCTATTCATTTTGCAAATCATTGGTATTTATTATTGAAAACAATTGAGTTTTTTATCACCCATTTCGAATTCGAGCAAACCTCCGGCAACAATGGTTTTGTGGTCGATATAAATTGATTTCCAAACTTTTCCATTCAGCTTAACCAATTTAACGTACCGGTTTTCATGGCTCAACCCGGTAGTTTTTATAGTGAACTTTTTATTGTCAGGAAGCTGAATGACAGCTTCTTCAAACGTGGGAATACCCAAAACATATCGCGCTTCAGCAGGATTAACCGGGTAAAAACCAAGTGAACTGAATACATACCATGCAGACATTTCACCTCCATCATCGTTTCCAGGCAATCCATCCGGATTGTTAAAGTAGGTTTTCTGCATAATCTCCCTGACCCGCTCCTGTGTTTTCCATGGTTTTCCGGCATAAACATATAAATAGGCGGCATGATGATCGGGTTGATTTCCCTGCGCATACAGCCCAATCAACCCTGAAACATCGGCGGCATAACTGCCTGTCAGATAAGTTGGCTGATCGAACAACGAATCGAGTTTGGAACAGAAAGCTTCTTTACCTCCCATGAGATCAATCATTCCCTGTACATCGTGCATCACATGCCAGTTATATTGCCAGGCGTTCGATTCCATATAATCCTGTCCCGGAAATTGATGGCTCACCGCCCGCGGATCGAAAGGTGTCCGCCACGATCCATCCGACAGTTTTGGTCGGAAGAATCCGGTGGAAGAATCATAGAGATTTTTGTAATTCGACGATGATTTTTCGAATTGAATAGCATTTTCAGCCTTTAGGGCTCTTCCAATTTGAGCAATATTCCAGTCGCAAAAAGCATATTCCAGGGTTTTCGGAACACTCATGTTGAACTTGTCAGCCGGAATAAAACCTTTTGTTACAAATTCCGCATGACCGGAAAAACCGCCATTTATGGCATTTTCTACGAGAAAATTGTAGGCTTTCTCCACATCAAACCCTTTGAATCCTTTCGCAACAGCTTCTGCGATTACAGGTGCAGCAGAATATCCTGCCATATTAAAACCATTCATTCCTGCCAGGCACCAAAGCGGAAGGAGCTTTTCGCTGCTGTAATCAGCCTGCGCCAGCATCGAATTCATCAGGTCATTTATCTTGTCAGGTTGGGTGATTGTCAGCAGAGGATGCAAGGTTCGGTAGGTATCCCAAAGAGTGAAAAATGTATAGTTCACAAATCCTTCATTGGAATGCTTTTTTCCGTCGGCTGCCAGAAACGAACCATCGGCATTGTTAAATACAAAAGGAGTAAGCGTGCTGTGATACAAAGCCGTATAAAACATTGCCTGCTGATCAGCTGTACCACCTCGGACTTTGATTTTACCCAGTTCTTTTCCCCATTCAGCTTGAGCATTAGAAACAACCTGATCAAAATTCCAGTTTGGAATTTCAGCCCGAAGATTATTTTTTGCGTCTTTATCCGAAGTGAATGAAATTCCAGCTTTAACCAGTAGCGGTTTCTCATCATCAGAAAAGAAAAAACAAGCTTTGACCTTTTGTCCAGACACTTCTTTCAGCCATGAAGTATTCTTTCCTTCGACCTGAAATTCAGCTTTTGCAATTGGTTTCGAAAAGACGGCCGTCATAAAAGTAGTGATACCATTCCTGGTCAAACGTGTCATGCTGATGGTAGTATCGTTTTCTATTGAAAATGAAGCAGTCGCTGGATTTGCCCATTCACCCAATCCATGCACAAGATCAATCAGCAAGTGATCTGATTGCCCTTTAGGAAAAGTATAACGGTGAAACCCCGCATGTTTTGTTGCAGTCAGCTCCGCCAATGCCTTGCTATCATCAAGCTTAACAGAATAATAACCAGGTGAAGCCTTCTCACGGGCATGTGAAAATCGTGAACGATACCCCGCAACAGAATGATCTGTATTTCCAGGTTCAAACTGAGCCTCACCAGTTCCGGGCATGAACAAAAAATGGCCGAAACCCATCCCGTTTCCGCTGGTATGGCCATGACTGAAACCGAGAATGGTAGAATCAGAATAATGATATCCGGCACTCCATCCAAAACCCTTAATATTGCAGTCGGGACTCAATTGGACCATCCCGAACGGAACAACGGCTCCCGGAAAAGTCAATCCCCCAAATGGAAACGTAACCGCGTTACCCCGGATCGAATCGTAACTAACACTATCGCCAGGGAATGCCTGAACATAACCTCCAGTTCCGATGTAAAGGTTTACTTTATCTATGTTTCGCTCTGTTTTGCAAGAAAAAATCAGAACAAAACTTGATAGCAACAGGGTTGTCAGTTTCTTTTTCATTTACCTTCAATTAATAGCATCCAGTCGTTACTGCCTTCGCCATTACCACCGGGGGATGTTATTTTTAGTATATTCCTGTCATGCTTGAATTCGGCTTGTGTATAAATTCCTGAAACAGGATTATACCAACGAGCTTTAATTTTTCCTTTAACAGAAGAAATATCGACCGTCAGATTTCGTCTTTCTTTACCCGAAGGCGGAAGATAGACGACCAGTATACTGTGATCGGGTAGAAATGCTGCTGTGGCAAAATCGGTTTTTCCATAAGTTCCGCCACCTTCAATAATTAATTTCCTGTCTATATCAGGCACCAGATTATACCAGGGCAATGCTTCAAAAAAATTTCGTACGAGACCCATTTGTGCGGCCCCACGATCATTTTCAACTTTACGCCAGTTCTTATTGACCATCCAGCACCAGCTTCCGTATGCATGACCACAGCTTCCGGAAAGAACAGACCAATAAGCTTGTCTCCGAACAATTTCTGCCGGACTAAATGGTTTACAGGATAATGTATCCTCGCCTTCGTACTGCGATTCACCCAGGACGAAAGGCTTTACCGGATATTTTCGGTATTCGATGTGGTTCATCTCGTACACTTCCGGCAATTCGTTAAAGCCATCAATGTAAATCCAGACATTGTGTTTGTTGTGAAAATAGGTGTAAGTCCAGGTGAAATTCATCCATGGATGATCAAGGTAGTTCATTACATCAGAACTTGAATGCCCCGAAGAGGCATGATAAGTTTGTAATACATCGGGCATAGACTCTTTAATTCCCAAAGCGATTTGACGATAATGAGCTGTATGTGGCCCCGGATCGTTATCGCCTCCCTGTATCCAGAACAGGTTCTTGCAATCAGCGAAGTATTTTCCAAGGAAACGCCCATATTCTCTACATTTTTCGGGTCCGTTTTGTAAGATGATATCTGTCCAGGCGCCACCACAGCATCCCTTCCAGGCAAGAGCAACACCAACCAGCAAACCCTTCTTTTCGGCAAGTTGAATGCCTTTTCTAATATATTCGAAATAAGGCAGATTGGGTTTGGTGAAATCGTTATTCTCGAAAGGTTTGTCACCTTTAACATTCACACCGGTGGTCAAGGCCATGGTTTGAATGACCGTAAATCCCTGACGAATTCGAATATCCATCAGTTCACCCATGTCTTTCTCATTCAGGTTTATAAAAATCAGCCAGGGAGTTTCAGCCTGATAGAAGAACGGTTTATTTTTACTATCAACCAGGTATCGCCCGTTTTGGCTTATATGAAGAGGAAATGCTGGGTTTTGGGAAAAAACACCTATTGACGAAAAGGTTACGAATAAATATAGAATAATTTGCCTCATGATAACCAGTTAATTATGCCATTGTAATTTTATATACAGTTTGCTTGGATGCTTTAAAAGTGTCTGTATCCTTCAATTTTATGGATGTGTCGTCGATAACATTGGTGATTGTTTTTATTCCTTTTTGCGAATATTCAAAATTTTCGAAAGCCCATAAAATCAAGGTATTTTCATTTTGGTAAACAACCCCCTGTTCTCCTGGCAATATCTCACGATTGTACATAAAGTTAGTCACCTTATTAAAAACTTTGAGCAGCACGTAAGCAGTAGGGTTTTCTGTCCCCAGCATGAGTTTGTCATTTTTGATATCCCAATATAATTTCCACATCATACGGTATGCCAATCCTTTAAAGAAAATATCCATTGGCTCGAACCCCGCATTTCTTGCAGTTACCTCGTTGAAATCACAATAACAATCGGACCAAATAGGCAGTGTTGAAATGCGATCGATCATGTCGGGACCTGTACGGTTAATTCCAAATACGCCCATGTCTTCACCACAGTAATGGTAACCGTCTTTTTGCATCTGGGCAATCAAAATCAAATGAGCATAGTATTGTGTATGAATAAGTTTAGGCGGCTCTGATGCTGGTCTCATTTTACCAGTAACATCTTTCTGATCAAGTGTTGCACCTCCCCAACTTTTTGATTCATCGAATTGAGCATGATGGAATTTATCGCTCGACATATTAAATGAGGAATCGAGAAAAATCCCCTCTATGCCAATTTCATCGTGGAAATATTTCCACTGTTTGAGCCAGTAGGTACGAATATCCTGATCGCGCAGGTTCAACACACAAAAACGTGGCGTATAATGATCGGCTTCAATAGCGTTGGAAGCATTGCGGACAAAAGGAGATTTGGATTTTCGGATCACCTCCATGATGGAACCTTTTTCGGGAAGAAACTGAATTCCTTTGGGCCTTCCATCGTGATCCCTGAACCTTTCCGTTAAGGATGAAATGGCGGTGTTACCCCACATTTCAACATGTGCACCACCGGTTTTAACTGCTTGGCAGAATTTCTTCAGTTTATCTTCACCAACGACCTCAGCTATTTTAAAATCGACATTGCAACACATATTCGAGACTCCCCAAACATTCATATCGTTCTGACATTGATTGGGGATAAATATTGTTTTGACACCGGCTTCCAACAGTTTGGGCACTCCTTTAATTGTATACCGATCGAAGTCGGGTTCGCCCCATTCTTCAATGACACCATATGTTGAAATGCGTTCCCGATTCATACCCACCTGTTTGTGAAGCTCTTCGTGAACCATTTCCCGAATATTGTTATAAAGATTAGCTCGTGCTACGTGGTCAAGTTGACCCGGAATCCAGAAGACTTCGACCGGAGAAGTCTCAAATGTTTTCGCCAGGTCGTTGCAATGCTCATGAAAATGGACAATTTCATTTCCGTCGCGCCACTTTTCGAACAACGAGCGGATATGCGAAACCTTGGCTGGGAATGTAACTAACGTTCCTTCTTTGGAACTTGTAAATGTAAATCCCTGAAAATGTGTTTGCAGCGGATGAAACTGGAAAATATTCGGATTAGCAATACCGGGTAAATACCATTCGGTTGAGTAAAAATCTTTGGTATCACTAAACTTTACAATTGAATCAACCACGCCATTGCGCATCCATAACTCATTGCCAACGGCAGCACCTCCGATTTCCCACGAGGAGCGGTCGGTAATTTTATAAATCGACAGCGATTCGCTTTTAAACAGGTATTGATAACTAAATCCTTTCGCCATTATCTTACCAATTTTTCGCGTTACGGGCTTAATTTGCATGGTAAATTTAGTCTTGGGAGCATCCTCTGGTCCTTTGGTCCAGTCGGTCATATTACGACGGTTGCGTACCGTATGAAGCATCCATTCCATCGTATTCCCCAATTGCTTTTGGACGCTAAAATCGAGTGTGATACCTTCCCTATTTACAGTCTTATTCGATAACTTGAAATTCACCAATTCGATGGCTTCTGGAGTTGTTACCTGGGCAAACATGGGTAGTTTATTGCTGCGAAGTGAAACACCATTGGTTTTTATGTTACCGATACCCAAAAAACAATCTCCGGAGAACTTGAATTCAAAGTCGAAACCACCCAGACTGGGCTCAAACGTTGAATAATCCCGAGGCACGTCAAGTGAAGAAGAAGCTTTGCCGGCAAAGGGAATTGTAAATGTGGCGGCACCAAGCCCAATTTTCTTCAGGAAATCTCTGCGATAATTATTAGTCGTCTTCATATTTTTAATATTATGGTAATTATTTTCAAATTAAGCATAGAATAACCAGACCACATGATTGATAATTATATTTAATAATTTATATATCAAACAGTTACACAATTTATAACACAGTCAAATAACAGATTCCTAGCCAAAACACGCTTTGTTTTGGCATACAGAACAAAATTAATCCATTGCTTTTGCCCCTTTTTTCATTTCTGGCAAAACGGGCTGATCCTCTTTGTTAAAAAGATAGTTTCCCATTACCAGATAATCCATCTCAGTTGACATAAAGCAACGATAGGCATCGTCAGGGGAACAAACAATTGGCTCGCCCCTGACATTAAAACTTGTGTTCACCAATACATCACACCCTGTTTGATCAGCAAATGCTTTTAATAGCTGATAAAACCGTGGATTTGTTTGTGAGTGAACTGTTTGCACGCGAGCTGAATAGTCTACATGCGTGACCGCCGGAATATCTGATCGCTGCTGATAAAGCCGTTTCAACATCGGACTGTCAAAATCGGCAACAGGATCAGCAATCCATCGTGATTGTTTGACCGGACCAACGAAAAGCATATACTGTGAAGGTCGTTCAATATCGAAATATTCGTTTACCTTTTCCTCCAAAACAGCCGGAGCGAATGGCCGGAATCCTTCACGGTATTTGATGCTTAGGTTCAATTTACGTTGCATCTCCGGATTTCTGGCATCACCAAGTATAGAACGGTTTCCCAGTGCACGCGGGCCATACTCCATTCTTCCCTGAAACCAACCAACGATCTCTCCATTCGCCAGAAATGAAGCCGTTTCGTTCGTCAATTCATCAAAGTCCTGAAAATGGTTCGCTTTCGCGTTGTATTTTTGAATTATCTTCTGAATATCCTTATCCATAAATTCCGGGCCTAGAAACGAACCGCTCATTCCGTCAGGTAATTGTGGCGTGCGTGAACGATTAGGCCCAATATACCAAGCAGCAAGTGCTGCACCCAATGCGCCGCCGGCATCACCCGAGGCTGGTTGAATCCAGATATCATCAAACAATTTATGATTCAATATTTTACCGTTTGCAACACAGTTCAATGCGACACCTCCGGCCATAACCAGATTTTTACAACCAGTGATCTCCCGTGCATGTCGGGCCATCCGGAGAACGATCTCTTCAGTTACCTGCTGTATTGCCAACGCAAGATTCATATAAGCCTGTGTAATTTCACCTTCCGGATTTCGGGGAGGTATTCCGAAAAGCTGTTCCCATTTCCGGTTATTCGTCATTTTGAGACCTGTTGCGAAATCAAAATAACTCATATTTAGAATTATTGACCCATCATCCTTTATATCAACGAGATGATTCAATATTTTCTCTTTGAAATCAATGGTTTGCGATCCATTTTCTATTCCATATGGCGCCAATCCCATCAATTTATACTCACCACTATTTACTACAAAACCAATGTAATAGGTAAATGCTGAATAAAGAAGTCCAACAGAATGCGGAAAATGCAACTCATTAAGAATCTTGATTTTATCGTTGGTTCCAATACCAATTGTGGAAGTTGCCCATTCGCCGACACCGTCTATTGTTAATATGGCGGCTTCTTCGAATGGTGAAGGATAGAAAGCACTTGCAGCATGTGAAAGGTGGTGTTCAGAAAATGAAATGGCACACGGAATTTTTCCGAACTTTCCCAACTCATCCCGTAACATCCTTTTCATAAATAACTTATCTTTTATCCATAAAGGAATAGCGGTGACAAAACTCTGAAAGCCTTTCGGTGCAAAAGCATGATAAGTCTCGAGCAACCGCTCAAATTTCAAAATTGGTTTCTCGTAAAAAACAATTGCAGAAAGCTTTTCGAAAGAAATTCCAGCTTCATCAAGAACAAAGGCAATTGCCAGCGCCGGAAAGCGGTCGTCGTGTTTGATGCGACTAAAACGCTCTTCCTGCGCGGCTGCAACAATCTGTCCGTCGACCAGAATTGCGGCTGCACTGTCGTGATAATAAGCTGATATTCCTAAAATTGCTTCATGCATAGTTTTCTAGAATAGGGTATAAATAAATGGAGCAAGCGCCGATCCTGCCGAAAGAACAATCAGTGCGCCCAATAGCAATAAGATGAATATCAACGGCCAGAGCCAGTATTTCTTGCGGGTTTTCAGAAACATCCATAATTCCTTCAGAAATTCCATATTTTGATTTGTTTTAGGATTCTAGTTAAAACGGATATTTTAAGTCGGATGCTATAAATTCATGATTCCGCTCTGTAAAAGCAGATTTACCCCCTTTTTTGAATTGACGAAGACGCATCGAATCTTTACCCATTGCCTTCCTTATCAAACCCATTGGCGTAACCAATCCCCAAAATATCACAAAAAGTATAATACGCGAAGTCACCCATCCAAGCATCTTCGAAAACCCAAACCACAAAAAAGCCAAAGGTTTTAAGAGAATGGGAATCAATAACGTAACCATTAAAATTCCAATAGCGATGATAAACCAAAATTTATCAGTCGTGTACAAACCCAGAAATAAGGAAATCACTCCGAACAAAATTCCGGTTTCCCTGATCTGGATATCAGTAATTTTCAATGCTTTTATATTAATAAGTCCCATAAGGATAATACGTTTCATAAAATTGATGCATTGACGCTTTGGCAGATTCTAATTGCTGATTTTTAGTCAGACCATTCAATACTTGTTTTTCAACTTCTAAAAATTGAGAAAAACATTTTATGCCGTCTCTTAATTTATTAATATCGTTTCGGTTAGACAGATTTTCAAGATAGGAGGCCGGCAAATTCTCCAGAATTTTGTTTCCATATCTGACCGCCGATTCATATTGATGGGTCAGGCAACAAAGTGAATAGCGCGTAACCTGAACCAAAATATCGTTTTCGTCACTATAATCAGAAAGTAAACTTCGAAGCGTTGCTGTGTCAACTTTTATTTCCGAATTGCCTAACCCGGGAAGGCTTTTTTGACTGATCAGTTCACCCAATTTACTGGCCAATATCAAATTGCCATTTCGTGTTGGATGGACATAATCGAGAAAAAGATCGAATCCTGGTATTCCGCGACGTCCAAACTTCTGAAACAGTTTTTCTGCATCGAATAAAGTGACATTTTGATCGTTCGCAGCTATTTTCCTTAAGCTTTCATTAAAGTCAGTGATCGCTCTGAACGGATTGCAATCGAGATCTTTGGCTAAAACATAGTGTAGAAGTGCAGGTATCGTATCATTCTCCATTTCAAAACATCGCGCAAGCAGAAAGTGTGTCATTGCATGTAGCGGTTCTTTTGAAATTGCATCCTTTAAATACGCATTTGCAGCTTTATTATCGTTATTATTCAATGTATTACGACCCATATTATACGATTTGGCCCATGCAATGGAGTCCTGATTTTTCAACGAGCATAATGACACATTTGGTTGCCAATCGCGTAAATTTACAGGAACAGTGAAAAGCAGTACTTTTATTTTGTTTTGAGCCGCTTCAGTTGTGATATCCAGCATACTTTGTTCGTATACCTGTCGCACTTTCAGCGCCAAAGCGGGATCGCTGCATAATTCGAGTGATTGCTGCTGCGCCTTTTTCCAAAACGAGCCGGCAACTTCGATTTGATTTCCATCGAGCTTTTGTTTTGGTAACGCGTTTTTTACCAACTGAACAATTCTGATTTTTTTCGCAACAGCATCAACAAAGCCTTGTATCTTAGTTGATTTAAACCTTTGATCTTCGAGAAATTCATTGTTGCCCGACCATACAATTACAGCGTCCGGTTCAAATGGAATCAGCTGATGAAAAACTTCGCGTACCCGGTAACTTGCAAAACCGTGTGCACTGCAATTAATAATTTCGATCCGTTTATCAGGATAAATTTTTCTCAGACATGTATCGAGGTAAGTGCTGAAACGCTCGTTGGCAGGGTGCGGCCAACCCGCAGCGGCAGAACCTCCCAAACAAAATATCCGATAGGTATCTGGAGATTTTTTAGCTTTAAAAGTGGTTTGCTGATCGCTGTACCCATATTTACTCGTTATCCTTATCGAAGGTTCACCTTTGATTGTAACTTTCGAAAAGAAGGTGAGCTCCCCAAGATCTATCAGTCGTTCATTTTTTTGATTATCAGACATAAAGAGGCGAGCTGCCATTTCAATAAGCAGAAAGAATAAAACGACTGCCCCAACTGCAATCAATTTGAAAAGAATGGTTTTGCCTTTCTCTGACTTCATCTTATCATGGTTTCATCTTATCTTTTAGCCGAATGATCTCCTCAATTTGTTTCTTTTGTTCAACAAGTGCCTGGTTCGGAACGGTGTTCGTAATCAGATAATCCAGGAAAGGAATCGCTAATTGAGGCTGGTCCGAATTCAATGTTGTTTTCAGCAATTGCTGAGCGATCTCGTTACTTCGTACAAATCTGTTCCAGATCTTCAGCAGATAAAAAAGCGCCCGGTCATCGTCCTTTAGTTTTTGAGCAAGCTTAGCAGCATTCTCAAAATAACTGACTTTGAATGGAAATTCAAGACACTGACCTTCCGCAATTCGCAGTGCATTTGCAAAATCCGAATTTTGAATGTAGTGATTAAATAATTTATCCATGGCAACCTCCCATGAATATTGCTTAACTGCCAGTCCTCCTGCTACTTTACCTTCGTAGGTCTGCTCTGCGGGTGTAGGATTGGGCAATGGTTCGTTGAACGGCCAGTTTTCTTTCAGTAATATATTTGACACATAACCATATATTGTATCAAATTGTGTCAATGGCATTTGTTCCCTGATTATCTCATCAGGAATGGGTTCATACCTTAACTTGGGAATAAGGGTTGAAGCCGAAATCGATTTGAAATAGGTGTCTGCCAAGAGATAGTAGCCTGGTAAATTTGGATGAACATGCTCAAGGAGCAATTCTTCGCCCACAATATGATGCGGTGATGCCGTTTCAAAAGCAGTGGCAACATCCGTCACATAGATTCCAGTGCGGTTTGCGGCAATCTTTCGGATGATGCCATTGAAAGCCTCTGGGGCCCGAAAGCGGAGTTGATCCAACTCCTTTGCATTGGTATAAAGTTTTTGTGCAGTATTGAAATCGCCCTTTGCATAAGCAATTTCGCCAAGCCGAAACTGACATTCGGCAAAGGTGCTGTCGAGTTTGTTGGCTGCAGTGAATGCGTCGAATGCCTGAAGCGTATCTCCCTTTTCGAGCGAAAGTTTGCCCTTTTCGAAAAGCTGATTCCATTCAGTAGCGATCCCCGGATTTGATAGACTGCTCACAAACGGGTGTATCCCTCTTTTATTGGTGACCAAAGTTCCGACAAAGACTGGTATTTTTTCGGAAGAAAATATATCGAGCGTCTGACTCATATTTCGTTCAAACTGTTGTAAACCTGATTTGTATTTATCTGATCCGAATGGAATTTGCTGACCGGATGCCAGTCGCTCCATGAGTGTAAGGTTGAGATCAGTTGATATGTCGGTCTTTTTAGGCGAGTAGATTGTGTTATAAATGAATTGCATCAGGCGAGATTGTTTCGACCTGATAAATAAGTTGATCAGAAACGGGTGATTGCCAAATTTACTCGACGAAGCAATCCCCAAAGTTCCGTGATATTCGTTTTGACCCGCATAAATTAAAACGGCATCGGGTTGATATTTTGCAAGTTCTTTCGCCATATCGAATACCGCATAACTGTTGATTGCGGTCAGCGAAAGGTTGATCATTTCGATATTCAATTCGGGATAATGTCTTTGCAAACGGTAATCTAACATTCGGGGAAATGCACCGTTGTACATATAGGGGAATCCAATCGCAGTTGACGATCCCAAAACAAAAATTCGTAACGTTCCGGGCGTTTTATCTTTCCGGAAAAAGTCCATATTTCCGTTGGTTGCGTTAACTTCTTGTGTAAAATAGCGTTTCCCGATCTGAGGATTCAGATAATAATACTTTCCGGTCTTGTCTGTCAAAAATAGACTTAGGTCACTACCATATCCCGCTGCGCGGAATGCAAGTTCGGCGATGAGCAGAACAATAAATGGTAAAACAATAGCTATAATTTTAAATAATAGCACATTACCACCATTGATAGGAGATCTGAATTTCGCTTTCACAATCATTGCACGCAACATTTTTAAAAAATAGGTTGGGCACGAAGCCCAACCTATCATAAAAGCTTTAAACTATGGAAAGATAGGAAATTAATATCCCGGATTCTGTACCATGTTTGGATTTGTTTCGAATTCTTTAGTCGGAATTGGTTGAGCATAAGAACTTGCATCATCCCATTTGATTGATCCGCTACGAAGTTTTATATAGTAAGCAGCTTCGACAGCTCCCATTTTCCAACGGCAAACATCGAACCACCAGCCACCTTCGCCTATAAATTCAGCCCAACGTTCATATTTCAACGGGTCGTTTTTCAAAACAGGATGGTCGGAAGCTTTGGTTGCAGCTGTTAAACTCGCATAGTCAACAGTTGATACAGCATTAATTGGTTGATTGTATGCCCTGCGGTGAACTTTATTAATATATTCTAGTGCATTTGCATTATCACCAGTTTTTGAGCAAGCTTCAGCATAAAGTAAATAGACATCTGCCAATCGCATGATATACATTTGAGAAGTGTAGTTCATACCAGTATCAGGGCCACGGCCATTGAGATTTGTATATTTCCTGAAACTGAAACTATGAAATAATCCAATCTCCGTATCATATTGAATTACAGGTGCGATTGCACTCATCTGTCCAAAAGCATTATAGCTGTCAACAAACGGTTGAAATCCAGCCACCCACATACGAGGATCGACTGTTCCATTGGTTTTGTCAGCTATACTTCGGGCTAGAAAATCTGCACTTCGTGTTTCCTTCATGTTCGAAAGGGTACATGGTTTTGTAGCATCGTAGGCAGGATTTGGAGTTGGTGCTGCAGTTGGTTCGTTAAAACCAAACCGTTTCAGGTTCTTATCATGGACGAAAATATTGGTCCATGAAGCGAAAGTTCGCTGTCCATCAGGATCATAGACAGCAGGTTCGAATACCATCGGTGCATTATTAGCTGTCGATACACCCCAGGTTGACCATCCACCATCTAATTTATAAGAAATTTCAGTTAACGATTCCTGGTTGTTTGGATATTTGCCTAAAAACATATCTTTATATGTATCAAAAGGCATCAGCGATTTTCCGCTGCCATCAATTACCTCTTTGAGTTTCGTTTTTGCATCTGCAAAATTTTCAGAGTAAATCAAAGCTTTACCAAGCATTGCCTTTACTCCCCAAATCGTAATTTTTGTTTTGTAGGCGTCTTCCCAATCTGTCTTTCCAGCCATCAACGTTTCAGCTTGTTTCAGATCGGCAATAATAGCATCCCATGTTTCTTTAACAGTTGCTCTTTTAACATACATCTCTTCGCGTGTCGTGGCCACTTTGTTAATCAATGGAATTCCCATTTTATCTCCGCCCTGACCATTCGAAATAAATGATTCACCGAAGAAGCCAACTAAAAGCATCCGGTTCCATGCCCTGAAATAATAAGCTTGGCCCTCAATTAGTTTAAGCTCATCCTCTTCACCTGCTTTGGCAAATTTAGTACGATAATCGGGTAGAATACCCAACAGAGTATTCGCAGCAGTTACACCATAGGCGCCATCTCTCCATACATTGGCAAATTCACCTTCGTTTCCAGGTTTCAGATTATTCTGATGCAGATCATTCCACCACGCATCGTTGATCCAATCCTGATCCGATGTGTGTTCTAACGGATAAAACCCTTTTGCAAAAATATCATGTCCATACAAACCAAACGAGTGTTGGTTGGCATACATGGTATTAACAAACAATTCTACCTGATCTATTTGTTGCGGAAAAATATCTTGCGACAATTCTCCATAATCAGGCTTATTCAGAAAATCCTTGTTGCAACCAGACATTCCGGCCACAATTATCATAAGGAATATACTTAAATATCTCTTCATAATTTTCATTTTTAAAAAGTAAGACAAATACTACGCATTAAAATTTAAGGTTCACTCCAAGTGAAATAAAGCGGGTTTGTGGGTAAATACCATCAGTTTCGACACCTCTGCCATTAACTCCACCACCCAGTTCAGGATCTAATCCGGTATACTTTGTAATTGTAAACAGATTTGAACCAGCAATATAAATGCGTGTTGTACTAAGTCCAATGCGATTTGAAACACTTGCTGGTAATGTATATCCAATCTGAACGTCTTTTAACTTCAGGTATGACCCGTTCTCAACAAAGTAGGAAGATACATTCTTATAATTACCATTAGGATCACGCAGAACTTCACCTGTAGTGCTTGTCTGATATACACTTGGCAGATTGGTAATTGTAGTATTCCCAAAATTGGAAGTATTGAATATTTCAGAAGTTGTGTTCCAGTCAGCATAGAAACTTTGTTTAATCCCCTTTGTAGCATTAAATAGATCTACTCCCGATTGCCCGCTGAAGAAAGCCTTCAGGTCAAACCCCTTATATGCAGCAGAGATATTAATACCATAATAGCATTTCGGCCATGGATTTCCAATTTGTGTTTTGTCTGCATCGTCAATTTTCCCATCAGGTTTTCCGGTCAAATTGCCATTGGCATCCAGACCATTAAGATCCCGATAAATCAGGTCGCCAGCTCTCGAAATATTACCGGCTTGTTGTGGACCTGCGGCTGCTAACGCATCTGTTTTATAAACTCCATCAGCAATATAGCCGTAAAACTGACCCATTGCATATCCACTTTCTGTACGGTTAATACTTCCATTTAGCCAGGTTGCTCCACCGTTGTAGAAAATAGAACCCTTGTCATCAACTTTAAGAACTTTGTTTTTATTGAACGAAGCGTTGGCTCCGATAGAATATGAAAAATCTCCGATTTTGTCGTTCCAGTCAGCAACAAATTCGTACCCTTTATTCGATATTTTCCCAATATTGACGATTGCACTAAAAGGATCCCCATTGTAGTTCCCAATACCAGCCGAAGCAGGCAATGCAACATTATAAATCATATCCGTTGTCTGCTTATCATAGACATCAACAGTTAAAGAAAGCCTGTTTCTTAGGAATCCAAAATCAAATCCAAGGTTCTTCGTGATCACTTTTTCCCAACGCAGATCGGCATTTGCAAATCGGGCATTTGCCCATCCTGTATAAGCATTAACGCCATCATAAGAAGTAACATTATAGGTTTTATAAGCAGTCTGATAAACAAAGTCACCTCCGGCAGCGTGTCCCAAAACACCCCATCCAGCACGAACTTTCAAATTATTTAACCAGGCAACATTGTCCTTGATAAACGATTCTTCGCTTATTTTCCATGCCCCGGATACAGAAGGAAAGATTCCATACCTGTTATTCCCAATAAATTGATTGGTACCATCGCGTCTCACAGTTCCCTGCAACAAGTATTTTCCGGAATAACTGTAATTTAGACGGCCGAACTGCGAGAGTTGCGACCATTTACCGTAGTCCCCTGTGGCATATCGGCCAGTTGCACTTTGGGTAGATGTCGCAAAACTTGGCATGTAATAAACAGGAAATCCTTCAGTACTGGCATCTACACCTGAACTTGTTCCTTTTTTTACTTCCCATCCGGCCATCGCCTTGATGTCATGTTTACCGAATATCCGGTTATAAGTTAAGACGATATCCCCTGTCAACGATTCATCTCTGGTTAGATTTTTTTCCAACTTTCGGATATCATTTTTTAGAATTCCATAATCATAGAGTAAATTAAACTGAGAATTATCGACACCGCCCATATACCCGCCGGCAGTTGCACGTAAATTCAAACCGTTAACAATTTTCCAATCAGCAAAGAAGTTACCTTCCATTCCCCAAGCGTTATTATTATAGATGTGATTTTCTGCATCACCAACAGCGTTGCTCCCTTGAAAACCATCAGGAACACCGGCCCATCCGCCAACTCTGGTGGCATCATAAACCGCCATCATAGGGATTGAACGATAGGGCAAACCGCTTCCGTCGGTAGGTCTGTTTTTTGTTTTATTGATGTATAAAACCTGCCCAATTGTCAGATTATCTGACAGTTTATGATCTGAATTCATACGTAATGAGTATCTTTCGAACCAGTTATCACGGCGTATACCCTCTTCCTTCAAATAGCCGGCCGAAATAAAATAAGTGGATTTCTCATTACCTCCGGATAAAGACAAGTCGTATTTTTGCTCTGTAGCAGGTTTATACATCTCACTCATCCAATCGGTATTTTCTTTGCTATTATTCCATGTTGCATATTCAACTCCCATCACTTTACGTGCCTTGATATAATCTTTGCTGTCCAAAAGTGTCGGGAGATTTACTGCGCTGCGTGAGCCATAGTATGCATCAAAAGTGACATGCATTTTATCGCCCGCTTTACCTTTTTTCGTGGTAACAAGAATAACGCCACCGGCAGCTCCGATACCATATATGGCAGCAGAAGAGGCATCCTTTAAGATTTCGATATTCTCTACATCCGACATATTAAAATTAGCATCAGTTCCCATCGTTACGCCATCAACAACATAGAGTGGACCCATGCCATTGATGGAGCCTGCACCACGAATCATAATATCAGAACTTGCACCTGGCTCACCAGTTCCTTTTGTTACATATACACCTGCAACTTTACCCTGGAGTGCTTCTGCAAGACTCTTTGCAGGCAAATCTTTTAAAGTTTCAGATTTTACAGAGGATACAGCTCCTGTTAAATCGCTCCTTTTTACAGTTCCATATCCGATTGCAACAACTTCATCCAAACCAATGGTCTCTTCGGAAAGTACAATGTCATACACCAATTTACTGCCAACAATTACTTCCTGAGTCTTCATTCCTACAAATGAAAAGACAAGTATTTTTGTATCTGCAGGTACGTTCAGATTATATTTTCCATTATTGTCAGACGTTATTCCGGTTGTCGTTCCTTTGACCACGATGGACACCCCAGGAATTGGGGCACCTGATTGGTCGGTGACCTTACCGGAAACTTTTTTCATTTGCTGCTGTTCAGCAAGAGTTTTAGTTGAAAACAAGACAATTTGCCTGTCAACTACTGTATAAGCGATATCGGTACCAGCAAAAAGTTTGTCGAGAACCTGGTTAATTTTCTCATTCTCTACCTGAAGATCAACTCTTCGTTCAACGTCGACAATCTTACTATTAAACATGAAGAAAAATTCAGACTGATTCTGTATTTCTCCTAAAACTGATTTAACAGATTGATTGGCAATATTTAGGTTGACTCTGGCATTTTGCGAATAGGATTCTACCGCAAAAAGTTGAGACACACTAATCGCTATGATAAATAACATCAGCCGCATAACTAATAATGTTTTACCGACCCAGTTTCTTATAGAAGGCCAGTTGGTGAATCGTTTTAATTTCATAAATTTGTAATGTTTGATTTAATAATAAATTAAATTGAAACTTTTCTATCGTCCAAGATGAAAAGAATTGTGATTTTCAAGGGGATGCGACAACATCTCCTTGATTTTCAGCATTTAGTCAGTTTGTTAATTTCTTCATAGGCATCTTATTTTTGTTTGGTTATTACTATTTTTCGTTTTGAATAAGAGTTATCTGGCAATCGTTTACGCCCAATGACATTGTATTTTATCGGTGCAGAAATTTTTAAAAGTTCTAGTATTTCAGGCAATGTCTCGTCTCTATAGGTAGCGGTATAAACATATTCCTTAAGTTCAGAACTTTGTAGGACAATCTCAACATTAAACCACCTGTTTAATTTTTTTACGACCTCATCCATCTGATCGTCCCTGAAAATCAATTTTCCCTCTTTCCATGCAGTATATTTTTCGACATCCACATTGCTGACTGACAATTGATTATGAGTGTTATCAAGGACAGCAAGTTCTCCTGGCTTTATAAGTGTTATTGTTTTATGGTCTTCATAATCGCCTGAAAATAGCCTAACACTCCCAGATTCTAATATTAGTTCGGTATGGGTTTCGTCTGGATAATTTATAATATTGAAACGTGTTCCCTTGACCTCAACATTCATTTTTCCTGCTTTTACCAAAAAAGGATGTGACGGATCTTTTGAAACGTCAAAGAAAGCTTCTCCGACCAATTCCACCTGACGTTTATCTCTCGCAAATAAAACAGGAAATTTGAAAACAGAACCTGAATTCAGCCAAACATGTGAACCATCAGGAAGAAAAAAATCGGTCTGCATTCCTACAGGTGTTTTAATTGTTTGCCAAACAACCTGTTTCTCACCTAATAGACTGGTTTTGAATGTTTTTGATGTAAGATAAATTGAATAAACAAGCAAAGGAAGAATAATTACAGCAGCCACTCTTGCAAAAACAGCAAAGAACGTATTTTGTCTGAGATTCTTTTCTGGGGATTTCTCTTCTTGTAATCTTATTCGGTGGTGCAAACGATCAAGAATCCGATCCAGTATTAATCGGTTTTCAACCGGAATTAAATCATCTTTATGTCCGATATATAAAGAATTCCATTGAGATACCGCTTCGTTTTTAAATGAATTATCATTACCGGAATCTTCCAAAATACATGTAACTTCCTTTGCTTCTTCATTGGAGCATTTCTCAATGAGATATTTATTAAAAAGAAATGAAAATCGGGTATTGTCTTTTCCGGTTTCGGACATTTTGATGTATTCGTTAATTATGAATTTTTAGTCAGTCAATGAAACTTTCGTAAGTTTCCCAATCAATATGTAATACGCAGTAGAAAGCCGATACCCCCCTGCAAAAGATGAAAAAAATGTGTTTTTGTGTAAATATTATTGAAAAAAAGTTTTCAAAGAAAAAGTGCAGCATATAGCAGCATAAGAAGAGAATCTTTTCCCAAACGTTTTTTTATAAAATTCAGCGAAAAATTAATACTGTTTTCAACCGTTTTGACCGAGATATTTAACTTTTCTGCAATTTCATTGTAAGAGAGATGATTTACCCTGCTCAATTGATAAATCTCGTTTTTCCGGGGCGGTAATTCCATTGCAATTTTCTGGACATTCTCCAATAAATCCCCGAATTCAATTGCTTCTTCCAGATTATAATTGGAAGTTGCTTTGTTGAGGATGATTTCCCTGTATTTTCTTTCCTTCAATCTCTCCCGGAGCAGATCGACTGTTATATTATAGGCAACCGTAAATAAAAATGATTTGAAGGCAAGATTATTGTCAATGCTTTGTCGCTTTTCCCAGATTTTAAAAAATGTATTTTGAACAACCTCTTCAGCATCCTCTCGCGATTTCAAAATAGAATTGGCAAATAAAAAGAGTTTATGACTATAAGCATCATACAAATTGTCGAATGCGCTTGCCATTCCCTTTTTAACATCTTCGAGTATCTCTTTTTCGGTTTTCATCGCCAGTTAGTTTAAAACAGAATCAATTATTTAATGTTAAACATTCTAATTCGAAGGAATTTCATTAAAACAATAATCTTTTTAAAACAGGATAAAAGTAAATTAAATTTGTTAGTTATTGAGTGTAAAAAAAATCAAATCGGTTGAACCTTTTTTCACAGTCCGCCTTCGTGTTCGACAACAAAATTACAGAACCGGAAACTATCGCAGTCTTCTCCCTTGATACTTGCAAACCGGTCGACTGCCAACTGCATAGGTATGATATTGATAATCGGTTGGAACGAATAGAATATACCAGGCATTTCAATTTTCAAGCCTTTTAAATCTGCCGGAAGATTGTTCCCAATCGTTAAGATCCTGACGCCCTGAGCGTGCATGTCATTGATCAGTTTGAAATCGTTTTCACGGGCTATTTCCTGATCAATCCAGATTCCAATATTAATTGGGTTGATCAGTACTTCCTGAGGACCATGTCTGAACGCGCCGGTTGTCATGGCTGAAGCCGGTTGCTTGGCGCCTTCCTGCCAGATGAGCATGCTTTCAAAAGCCGATGCGAGATTAGCACCACGCGCCAAAAAATAGCTCGAATAATCTTTATTCAGCCAATCCGACTGTTCAATGATTTCTTTCCATTGGAAAATTTCAGGAATAACAAGATTCAATGACTGTTTAAGGGATTTGGAAATTTTTGATTTAGAAAATGATGCCTTGAAAGCAGATTGCCAGCAGTTGCCCGGTCAGAATGATTGAAGTATAGGTATTCACCGAAATGCTGTGGTCAAAGTCAACCTGAGTCAATAAACATACATCCGATTTCTGCCCCAAAGCGCTTTCCGCACTGTTGGTTATTGAGATGATAACTGCTCCTGCGGCCCTGCATTTTGCCAGGGAATTCACCACTTCAACACTCTGACCGCTTCGTGACAACAGAATAACAACCGAATTTTCCGCAATATTTGTAAAATGTAAAAATTCGGAGGAATCGCATAAATGAGTTGGAATTCCGTTTTCATTAAATGTTGCCTGAATAGCCAGTCCGGCATTCAGACTTGCTCCGATACTTGAAATATAAATTGTTTCTGCCGCACGAATCATCCGTATTGCTTTCTCAACTTCAGCCCAACCATCAGAAAAGGTATAATCCAACGAGCGTTTAAGTTGTTCAGGTTGTTTGAGGATATCTTCAAAGTATTTTGTCATAATTAATCAATTAAAATCGTGTTAAGTTTATTTTCAAACATCTTATTTTTTCATCCGGTACAAATACCAACGATGAAAGTTCATTACATCTGCCTCGTCAGGCGACATAATTCCGGGTTTATATTTATCCGAAAGGATTCCTTTCTGGTTATTTTCACAAAGTACCCAATCCTGACCTCCGGTGATATTCCAAAATTCGGCAAGTCGCTCTTCGTCGTAATCAATCCCTTCAACTGCCTTTCCATCAACTAGCCAGGTCAGGTCAACAGTTGTTCGCATGGTATCAATTGGAGTGATTCGCATGTTCCAGGTATAATCGCTGATACAATCCATAAACAGGTTTGGATAATTGAGAAGCCCCAGTACTCCATTGTCGTAATCCTGGAGATCGCCCATCAAAGGAGCTACTTTTTTGCTATCGATGCTATAACTTTCGAATCCAGGCCTCAAAGGGTAACGCACAATGTAATTTCCCGAATCTACCGAAGCATCAATCAGGTCAACGGCTAATCCTTTTGCCTTCCATTCTATTGTTTTGGCTGCCCAGATGGCATCCCGTTCTTCAACCAGATTGGCACCAACCACAGCTCCGCAATACTCCGGATGTGCCGGTCCGCAATGATAACATTCCCTGAAATTTTCGACCACCAGTTTCCAGTTGGCATCCAGTTCGTAACGGTCACGATGGGCAACTTTTGCATTTTCTAAACGAAATGGCTTCAGGTATGGGGCAAAATCAGCAGCCTCCTTCACGAACGAAGGCGGATTATCTGTCAGACAAATAAATATAAACCCCTCTACCACTCTTACGTGAACAGGATATAATCCGCTTTCTGATTTATCAAAATCGTCATTCATCAATCTGGCGCTTTTCAGGCTGCCGTTTTTTGCATATACCCAATTGTGGTATGGGCAAACCAGATTTTGCTCATTTCCGGACTCTTCCAGACAAATAACCAAGCCACGATGACGGCAAGTATTGTGATGGGCAAAAACTTCGCCTTCATCGCCTCGAATAACAACAATTGGCTGATCGACAACTGAATAGGTAAAATAATCGCCCGCATTGGGGATTTCGCAGGCGAATCCGGCAAAGAGCCAGTTTTGCTTCCAGATCACTTCTTTTTCGTGCCGGAATATTTCAGGATTAAAATAAAGATCCTGATCAAGACTCCAGCCTTCTTTGTATTTGGATAAAATTTGTTCGACAGTATTCATAGGTTCGAAATTTAAATTGTCATTGTTATTTTTGTATGATTTCAATCTGTCATAGCGCTTTCCCGGTGTACTGCTTCCAATATTTCTTCGAGAACCGATGTGCAGCTTTCACATCCGGTTCCGGCGCCGGTGTACATTTTAATCTCGTCGACCCGAGTAATTTTTTGCTGCCTGATGGCCGATAATATGGTTCTTTTTGTTATTCCTTCGCAGAAGCAAATTTTCGTTTCTTCTGGCCAGTCGTATCATAGTAGGCTTCGGCAGCAGCATCACCGCGGGTAGCGATAAAGGCGGCATCGTTAGCCAAATGGGGATGGCTGTCCCTGAGGTAAGATAAAAGGGACAACCGGAAGTAAGAAAGTTTCTGAGACATAATCATAGATTTTTAGCGGTTGAATGAAAAAATGGCGTCCGGGTATCCCACCCAGGTGCCGCCACAAAAAATTCATCATCCAATTGTGTTCAAACAATTTTCTGTTACAGGAACTTTCAGTGGCAAAAAATAACAACTTTATTTATTGGAATTTTCGCTATGTGCCGATTTTTAGTTGAAAACCGGATACTGTCTGAATCCCCTTATCAAATCCATAAAAGCTACATTTTCATGTCTTTGCCTTTATGGATTTGCTTGTGTTGAGCTCCAACCGGTTGGCTTTGCCCCTGTTTTAGGGGTTCATTTACCTTTTTGGTTGCTTCGTTGGTTTTGCCTTCAGAATTGACTGCAACCTGTGTCTGGCTTTCACTGGCGGGAGTAATTTCGGCACCCTGTTTCCTTGCCTTCTCAGGATTAAACTTGTAGAAGTCGAGTTTACCTTCCCCATGGTTTATCTTCACGTAGGCATTGAACGGCTGGTCCTGCCCGTCTTTCAGCATTTCTTTGACGTAAATAGTTTTATCTTCCCGCAGGTCTTCCTGTTGTTTGGGTGTAAGTTCCACGCCCAAAAGTTTTTGTGGAATTCGGACATTGTTTGGTTCGTTTTCATGGGACTGCTGCTGTTTGTTCTCCTGAAGGTTGCGGTTTTGGTCTAATCCTCCGTAACTGAAATCGAAGCTGCCTTTAGCTGCGTTAAACTGGATGTAAGCATCGAATTTTTTAGGATTGTCCGTGTCCTGGCTCATTTTAGTGATCATGCCTTCGACCAGTACCACCTTGCCTTCTTTAAGATCTTTTACCTGTTCGGGAGTAAACTCGACACCTTTGAGCGATTGCGGAATGTTGAGTTTATCCACCGGTACTGCTTCGAGACGGTTGGTGATTTTGTCGAGAGAAACAAGCGCAGGGATTTTTTGTCCTGGTGTCGGCTCAAGATCAATTACCCGTCCGGCATTCCCGGAAGCTAACAGGTTTTCTTTATCCTTGTCTGAAAGTACTGTTCTCAGGAAGGTTTTATCCAATTCAGGAGTTTTGAGGTAACAATGTGGTTGGATGTTATATGTTCCATCGGGCATTTCTTTCAGGGACAGCCGTGCCTGGGTATCGAAGGTGATCCCTTCAAGGGTAAAAGTAAGGTGGTTCAACGCCGGGGACTTGTGGCCATATAGCATGGCTTTAAGCTGACCGGTATCTTCCAATAACTGCCTGTTGATACCCATGGTTGCAGCCTGAGACCAGTTGATTTTATTTTCATCGATGGGCTGAAAATCGTTCTTCTGTCCGGACGCTGCACCTCCAGGTTTCCTGTGCCTGTCCTTGTTTTTGCTCTTGCCGCTGGTCAAGGAACTGTTGCGGGTCGATACGGTAAGGTTCCAATGTTTTTGCATTAACGGGTTGCATCTCAATGATCTTACCCAGTACGTCTTGCGTCATCAGGAAAAATCCCGTATGCGCAGGGTTTTTAGTCTGTTCAAGGAACTTTTTGAAAAAGTTTTCAAGTGCATTGACATTTTTGTCAATGGCCAGGAGATCGGCCATGTTTGCTCCGTCAGGGTTGACCGTCCGTGGGTTGCCGGTTTGGTCCATACCGGTAACGGCTTTTAATGCCTGTGGATTGGCGGCATCGGTTGTAAGCAGCACTCGTTTTTTGCTGTCGCTTAACTTTTCATCCATATTTCAAATGTTTTAAGGATTCTTGCATCACTATTAATGCAGGGATGAAAATATGGATAACTAAATGGTAATTTGTAGGATTTCACAAGTTGGAAGTTTATAGCGCTAACCTGACGGCTTGTGGCACCAAAACGTATTTTCAGGAAAACTTTCTCGGAAGCTGAAAGTACAATTGCATTTAAATACTGTATTTACCATTTATAAAAACATTCTAATAAAAATGAGAGCCAATGGAATCATTAACCAGAACGCCGTTTTTCTGTATGATCTTGCAGCAAAATGACACGTCGACAATAGAGGCATTGTCACCGGCATATAAAGAATTCATGTCTCAGTTGGTACATATCTGTACCAATTCAACAAGAGACATCCCGGCATTTTTCACCCTTAATTATACACATGTAGAACTGATGGCATTAAAAGAGGAGTATAAGGCAAGGGGTGTGAAAAAAAAATGTAGTTGCCGGACACTATTTGTTCAAAGCTATTTTGGCTACTGAAAGCTCTATCGAATGGTTGCGGGTTCATCAAACCGATCACAAATCCCATATGCCAGAAAAGGCAAAAACCGACTTTTTACCGCAATGGACAGCAGATGGAATAGGCCTTTTGGAAATGGCCATGGCCCTGCACGAACGACATGCGATCAATAACGGAGAGGTATCCATTACCGCAATGGTAAATTTTTTTTTCAATCTGTTTGACATGAAACTGGGCAATTTCTTCTCAACTTACGGTGTGATGCGTACCCGAGCCAACAGCAGGACTCTGTTCCTTGACGAACTTAAAAGTTCCCTTGAAAACAAGATGGACAGGGACGATAACAAAGAGACCAGACACAGACGGGAAAAATAAAGAGAATTTATACCTATGTCGGATTCGAAGAAATATCACTACCACCGTTTTAATATAAATCAACGAAAAACTTCTCAGGAGAACGGTTGATAACGTTGACTTACTTAATCTTGTTGCCGTAGCAGATGCGACAGGGCAGGGTCGTTCTTTATCCGTTCCAGTTCATCCCCGACAATTTGTTTGGTTTCGGCCTTTATCCGGTTATAATTCTCCCGGATAATTTCCTTCATCCGGTCATTGCCTTGCTTGTCAATAAAGTTG